>Ga0180437_10000199_pt1 | contig 127462 bp, 112 predicted proteins | sample SS_ome_4_FD_132410 | JGI IMG/M metagenome (GOLD analysis project Ga0180437, IMG submission 132410) | Hypersaline lake sediment archaeal communities from the Salton Sea, California, USA - SS_3_D_1 metaG | ecosystem: Environmental > Aquatic > Non-marine Saline and Alkaline > Hypersaline >...
ACTTATGTATTGCAAATTCTCAAACATCTGTCCTTTCATTTCTTCTTCATTCATTCGTGAAAAAGTGCATTTATGAAAAACCGGTTTATCGGGGTCAATTTCCTTAATCCTTAATTCTTCCGGCGGTTCCATTTGCTTAATAATATTATTAAGTAATTTCGGGTCAATATTGAGTGAATTGTATTTCTCTTGAAGTTCTACTATTAAATCAAAAGGATGTGAATCATAAGGGCAATACTCATCACAAGCGAAGCATGTAACACATTCGGATAATACTCTAGAGTCATCTTTCTTGATTAATTTGTTTTTCTCTGCTCTTGCCTCATCCACATTTTTAAATTCAATCCATTGACAACGAGTTAAGCAATCAATATTTTTACATTCTTCACAATGGGAATTATCGAACATATTTTCTTCAACTACTATTATGTTACTATTTTATTAATTAAAGAAAGATTCTATGATGTATAAATAAATTTAGATCATATGAGATCTATATTTCTTGGGATTCTAATAAAAATTAAATAATACTTCTTTTATATTTGATTTAAATAGATTTAAATACACCTTTTAGTTTTTTACTTTTAAGTTAAGGGAATAATATTGCGAAATTAGGAGATTATTTCAAATAATGTTTAAACCTAAGCACAAAAACCATTTACTATCAACTTGTATTTTAATCGTTTTATGCCTTATTTCAGCTATTTTTCTTATAATTAATATAGATTTCATTAAAGATTGTAATATTGAGAATGATAAGGATGGGAAAGAATGTTTTAATATTAAAACTGCAGCAAATGATCCCCCAAATAAAGATTATTTTAATTATTACAAGATAATTACAATTCCTCATGAACAAGTATTTGGCTCAGGAAGTCATAATAATTTTCCTATTTTAATCTCAATTTTAGATTCCGATTTACATGAGGATGTCCAAGCTACAGGGAGTGATATTGCATTTGCAAATGATACTAATTGGTTAGATCATGAAATTGAGTTATTTAATCAAACTTATAATAGTACACATGCTCAATTAGTTGCTTGGGTTCGAATTCCGAGCCTTTCAACTTCAATTAATACAACTATTTATCTCTATTATGGAAATACTACAATGACCTCTCAAGAAAATCCTGCAAATTTATGGTCAACTTATGATTCTGTTTGGCACTTAAAAGAAAGTGGGGGTGGGGGGGCTTACTTAAAAGATTCTACCACAAATAATTATAATGGAGATCCAAGTGGGACTCAATATTTATCAAATGGAAAGATTGCCGGGGCTAGAAATTTTGTCGCTGATGATGATAATATTGCGATAAATAATGGTTCAGGTCTCTTGAATGGGAATAGTATGTTCCTTATTTCTTTTTGGATGTTTCCTAATTATTCTAGTGATTTAGAGTGGGAAAATGAAGATGAAAGATTTGTGTTTTATAAGAGCTGGTCAGTTAGAATGGTACGCACTTGGCGGAATCCCGGGCAACCTGCAGGTCGAGGAATGTTTCAAGCAGATATAGAATTTGAAAATTATGGTACTATATTTCCGAATTTTTGGATAACACGAAACACTTGGAATCATATTATATTATCCTATGATGGGAGTTATTTTAGAGCTTATATAAATGGTCAACAAACTTCATCGGAATCTATTGGTTCTGATAACCTCATTTCTGATTCAAGTATTTTTATTTTGGGAGATGATGGATCCAATTGTTTCAATGGATTTATTGATGAGTTTAGAATATCAAATAGTACTTTTAACACTGGATGGTATCAAACAGAGTTTAATAATCACAATAATACAGAATCATTTTTTACAATAAGTTCGGAAGAAACGGTTGATATTGTTCCCCCATTATATTCAAACCTATTTGAAGGTTCAAATCCTCTGGAATTAGGAGAAACTGAAAGCATTCAAATAAATGTATCTGACTTTTCAGGTATTTCTCAGGTATTAATAGAGTTCGAAGGATCAAACCATTCAATGACAAACTTAGAAGGTGACTTATGGCAATATAATGCGTGGGTTCCCAGCGTTGTAGGAAATTATACATATACAATTTTTATGCAAGATAATATGTTGAATTGGAATTTTACTACGGGTACTATTGAAGTGATCGACACGACACTTCCAACTTATTCAAATCTTATCGAAAGTGCAGATCCATTAGAATTAAGTCAAACTGAAGTAATTCAAATAACTGTTAATGACTTAGCAGGTATATTTCAGGTTTTAATCGAATTTGAAGGTTCCAATCATTCAATGATAAATATAGGTGGAAATACCTGGGAATATAACTCATGGACCCCAAATCAGTGGATCACTCATGAATATGAGATCCACATGCAGGATGGTAATGGTAACTGGAATTCAGTAAAAAATAGTGTTACTGTACAAGATACAATTAATCCCCCATCACCAACCTTAAATAACAGTCCGAGTGGTGATGTTAGCGGTAATTTGGTGTTTGATTGGTCAGATGGAAATGATCCTTCTGGGATTGCTTATTATATTCTAATTATTGATAATGAAGCGGATCCTTCCATTACTCCGGGATATATTCATTTTATAAATATAACAAACGTTGGATCTTTAAGTAGCTATTATGAATTGACAGAAATACTTCCTTCGGGAAGATATTATTACTTTTTAGCTCAAATTGATGGAGCAGGACATCAAAGTAGTTATACAATAGGTAGTTTTACGATAAATTTGAATCCAAATAATAATAATCTAATGATTTACATTATAATTGCTATAGGACTCACAAGTGCGTTAGGTTCCATTACGGTAATACTTATTATGAAAAAAAGATCTCAGAAAAAATTAGGAACTCCGCGAAAAAAAATTCCATTTAAATTGATTCTTTCACATATTATAGAGATTTCTCCCCCAATCCTTAAATCAGATGAACAAGATGTTCAAGATTCAATTATTCAAAAAGCAAAGATTCAAGATACTTATAAAGAGCACTTATTAGATGAAGCAGATCAACAACCTAACATAGAAGAAATAAAAAACTTAGGTGAAGAATTATTTAAAGAAGGAGCATATTTAGAAGCAATTAAACAATTCGAACATGCAAAAGAACTTCTAATAAAACAAGAGAAAAAAGAGGAAGTATCATTATTTTCAGAATTAATTGATGGAATTAAAGCATTAATTAAAGAGCGCGAAATGAGAATTGAGACTTTAGATACCGAGAAAACTATTGGAAGTTCCATAACGATTTTTGAGCTATATCAAGAAGTAATCGAAATTTCAAAAAAGCTAAAAGATTTTGATGCGGTAAATATGTTCAAAACAGAAATGATAGATTTTTATAATGTTAATAAAATAAAATTGTTAGAAATACAAAGATATAGGAACAATTTAGAAGAACAAGCAGAATTATCATCCAGTAATGGCCAATATGGGAAAGCAATTCAAGAATTTGAAATGTGTGAACACATTTCAGAACTAATAATGAATTTTAATAAAAATGAAATAATTAATGTTGAAAAATTTAGAAATAAAAAGTTGGATCTATTAAAAAAAATAAACAATAATTAAAACAGAAAAACTATGAAAAAAATACCAGGAACTTTATATCATTTTGGACTTACAATTTCTAAAACGGAAAAAATAGAAATTAACATTTGGTACAAAAATGAGCTAGTGTTTGAAAAAACGGGGTTATTAGAGAACGAGATTTTAAATACAGTCCAAATGTTTTTTGAAAGTAAAAATTTATTTATTCCAAGTAATAGATTAGCATGGATTATAAAAGAGGAATTGAAAGAGTTATCCCCCTCTGACGATATTACCTTTATTGAAGGATCTGTTTCTGAAATTCTTGGCGAATTTCAAAAAAAACCCTCTGAAGATGTTAAAAAGATAGTGTTAATGGGATTGTCTAACGCTGGAAAAACTTGTATTTATGAACGAGTATTTGAAGGAAAAAAACCCTGGGAATTAATGAAATCCACCGCAACAAAAGGAATTAATTATAAAAATTATGAAGTGGGGACTGTATCAAAACCAATGATATGGGATTTAGGAGGACAACAGCAATATCTTGATGAATATCATGGACCATTAAAAAAAAGCATATTTCAAAAAGCTTCTGTTCTACTCTATGTCGTTGATGCATCTGATGTTGAGAGGTATGAAAATGCTCGGAATGAACTTGAATGGAGTGTAAACGAAATTTTAACATTTAATAAATCTCCAATAATAAATGTATTTCTTCATAAAATTGATTTAATAAATGATAAAAAGGCGGTAATAACATATCTTAAAAACCTTCTTACTCAGAATATAGCTCATGAAATACACTTTTATCCTACCTCTGTATTTGATGAATCACTATTTACCGCCTGGAGTGGAATAATTCGGGATATTTCTCCCAAATCTACATTTATTCAATCGATACTAAAATCCTTGAAGGATCAAGAAGGAGTAAAAGAGGCTGTATTAATTGAAAAGAAAAGTGGTCTTGCTTGTGGATCCACTTTAGAGCCATCTGATGAAGAAATTGTTATTGGAATGATATCTTTACTAATTGTTACTTGTGACAAAGTAACTAAAAACATGAGATTTGAAGCCTTTAAAGAATTCAGATTAAAAACTGAATCGAATTACCTATTAATGACTGATGTTACTATAGATTTGATGCTTGTAATTATTTTGAATTCATCGGGTTTTAATGTGGAGAGATTGAAAGATATTGAGGATGTAGGGAAACAAGTTGCCCTACAAATTAGAGAATTATGGTTAGATTGAGAGGTTGATTTATAAAATGCCACGTGGGATGTTTTTAGTCATACATGATGAAATAATGGGACCAGAAATTAAATGTTCCTATTATACTAAACCGGTAAACTTAAGTAAGGAATTTATATCAAAATTATACATGTCTCATGCTGGATTCGAATCTTCTTCTCATATTGATATAAAATTTGAAAATTTTCGAAGTATATCATGTTTCACAGGCAATCTTGATCGTAGAAGCCAGAAAGAAGGTATATTGGGCATAATATTTGAGGAGGGGGAGGAATTTGAAAATTTAGATCCCTTTTTGCAAAGAAATTTATACAAAGTTATAGAAAATCCAAGTAATGAAACATTGCAAAGAATTTTTTCTCAGAGGTTATTAAATTATCTTGAATTAACCACTCTATTTCAAAAGGTTGAATTAGAGGGAATTAAAGAAATATACATAATTACAGGAAATGAAGAGTATAAATCTAGTTTTTTTAAAGTTAGTGATGATAATATTTCAGTCTTAGAAATGGCTGAACTATATAAAAAGATTAAAAACAATCAGAAGATTGCTCATTATCAATATGTAGAGTTGAATATAGAGTCTGAAAACAACCTATATTTAGTTTTAAAAGGAGATGGCGATACTAAGTCAAATTATAATTTAATTCAAACAATAAAGTTTTATTTAGAAAAGTCTTTGGACTATTGCTTAGAAATAATAATTTTATCTCTTATACCATCTGTCATTAGAATTTCACCTTTTATGCAAAACATCTCTAAGGATAAGGGGGGTAAATATAATTCAGTATTACAGAGTTTGCAGCAATCTAAAAATTATTATGACACGTTTAATAAGATAATCTCTGATTTAATAAGAGAGGATATTTATATTATTCCATCTTTATAATTTATAACAGACTTCTGCAGTTTTTCTTTTATATCTTTAAACAACATAGTTCCCATTCCAAAATTGACTTTTTGAGAAAAAATTAGGACTAAAATATGATTAAGCCCCAGAATTTCAATATATTCCAAAAATACCTTTTGTTGGTTTTTCATTTCAAAATATATTTTAATTATATCTCGAATTTGCCGTTCCTTCCTGAAATGTATTTCTTTGAATAAATCTAGCATTGAGTCAGATGGAAATGATGCGAATATAGTATTCCATTCATCATCAAGCAATATTACTCCTAAAATTTCCCTGTCATCTATAAAAGTTCGAATTCCCGAGAACAATTTAGAATTAATATGCTCATTATTAGAAAGTTCTATTTTATTCAATTCAAAATTTTCAATTTGAATTTTCCTCACTTTAAAAGATTTATCAATTAATATTTGAAAGCTATGCTCACAAACAATATCTTTTGGAATGCTAATCGTAGTCAAAGTTAAAGATGGGTTAACAAAGTTAATGGGAATTTTTAATATTTTTTGTTTTTCACATATAGGACATTTTAGTTCAACAATATTGAAAAATTCTTCTTTTACCGTTTCACTGTTAGTTTCAGTCAAATCAGAATGCATAGAATTTTCTGATTTAGTTGAACTTGATTTTGTTTCAGCAATTTTAATTAATGAGATATTTTCATAATGTCCTTTTTTACAATTTTCGAGTTCTTGTTTAAGTCTGACATTTTCCAATCGTAAGAAACCCATTTTATCCTTCAATTCTCTATTATATTTCTCTAAATGGTTTAATTGAGATTTTATAATAGATAAATTGGCTTCTTCATTTTTTTCAGTTAAATTTGCTTCAATCTCCATTATTGTTTCTTCCAGATAATCAATTTTATCCAAATATTTCTTTATTTCATCTCTTTTTAAGACTAATTCAGATTCCAATTTTTCAATTTCGTTTTTATAATTTTTTTCTGTCATTATGTTTGAATACTTTCAGGATTGTCTATAAGAAGGTTTTTTCTTAAAAAAGTTTAATTGAATGAAATTGCTAAAATTTTATTGGATATTTTTATGATAATTTCGCGTATTATGTTATAATATCAGAATCTTGTTTTAATAGTTCCTGAAAAAAATTGATAGCGTGTTGATCCTCTCCAGATGCTATAAATTCTATTAATTCTTGAAAATTATCTTTTTCATTCATCATATTTCTCCAAAAAAATATGCAATTAATATTATAAGTTTTTTTCTAATTATTAATCCAAAGCGTCTTTAGTATATGTGCGGCCATTTTTGGGCGTCTATCCCTAGTAAAGACACCTTTGTAATTCATTCCATTCATTCGTGTTACTCCTTGCGACGTTTTAAAATCACAGAGATTCCATACATGCTGCCCTACTATAAATGGTTTCTTTTTTGAAATGTTTATATATTGCTTTAAAAATTCGACTTGATATTCTTCACTGAACATTTCTGGAGGATGAGAATGCCAACCTGGGAATGTATCCGCCCCAAATTCACTTAGGATAATTGGTTTTTTATACTTTTCATACACATCATCCAATTCCTGAGACAATAATTTTAATCCTTCTTCTATTTGGCCAGGTTCAGTATACCAACCATAATATCGATTTAAGCATAAGATATCGCAGAATTCAAATGCTCTTTCCTTAACCCCCATCATATTCACTAGGGTTACTAATCGCGATGGATCGATAGCTTTAGTTAAATCATATAATTCTTTAAAATATTCTTTAGATTTAATACTACTATGGGGTTCATTTGCCAAACTCCATGCTATTATGCTAGGATGATTCTTATCTCGTGAGATTAATTCTTTAACATATTGTTTGCAAAGATCAAGATGTTTTTCAACAATATTTTTCTCGAATGTAAGCCCCACTGCAGGGATTTCATCTATTACTAAAAATCCGAGTTTATCTGCAAGATCCATCATTTGTTCAGAATAAGGATAATGGGAGGTTCTAAATGAATTAGCTCCAATCCATTTCATTAAAGAGTAATCTTTGATGATAATTGCGGGAAAATATCCCCGCCCGATAATAGGAAAATCCTCGTGGCGTCCAAAGCCAGTTAGGAAAATTGGGTTACCATTCAACAGAAGTTGATTTCCTTTTACTTCAATGGTTCTAATACCTACAGGAATAGTATAGGAATCATGAATCTGGTGATCCATTGTGACCTTAATAGTGATTTCGTATAAATAAGGATTGGTAGGCTCCCAGAATTGTGCTTGGTCAACTTTTACCACTACTATTCCTTTTCCCTTCTTAATTTCAAAATCTTTTGATACTTGATTAACATCTTTGTCTATAGATATATTTCCTACAGCATCTAGATTTTCAAAAAGTGTGATTTGTGCCTCAATAAATCCATCTTGGTTATCTATAGTGGTAAAGATATTCAAATCTTTAATTGCTCCATTTGGTAAAGCATAAAGTATAACAGGCCTATGAATCCCACAAAAAGGAAAGAAATCATAATTAGTGGAAGGAAAATTTAATTTTAAATTACCTGGAGGTACATGCTCTTTTGATAAGCGTCCGTCAACCCTTATAATTAACAAATTATCAATATCCTTAATTATTGAGGTTATTTCATATTCAAAGGCGAGATGTCCCCCTTCATGATGTCCAATTTTTTGACCATTGAGCCATATATCTGCAATATAATTAATTGAACCAAATCGAATATAGATATTTTTCTCATTCCAATTCCAGGGTAAGTTGAATTTAGTTTGGTACCACGCGGGTCCTAAAAAATCCCGATCATCTGCAAATTGATCATTCCAACTCGCAGGTACTGCAATTGGGATTGTATTTATTAAGCCATCCTTCCAACTTGATTTAAGGCCTTCATCATTTTTATCAAATCTGAAGTCCCAAAAACCAGATAAATCAAACATTTGCCGATATTCATTTAACTGGGGATATAACATCCAGATCCCATTTCTTATAATTATATATTAATGAATATGAAAAGTTTAGAATCCTTAAAAATTACTTGATAAAAAAAAGTTATAACAGGGTTTGGGCAAACATTTTAATTTTCTCTTTTATCAATCTCTCAGATGCTAATCGTTTATCACCCACATCAACATCAAATAAGAGCATAGGAATTCCTACCTCATCACGTAAAGCTTCTCTTAATATTTGGGGAATACTTCCAAATTGTTTACATCCTAAGTGCGATGTAAATATAAAGCAGTCTGCTTGAAATTCTTTCGCTAATGAGACGCATTGTTCAATGAAAGGATAATAAAATTCCGCTGATTGTTTGACCATTGGAGCTTCCATTGTCTTTTTTGCCATTCCATATAACATGGTTTCCAAATCTGAAGTAGTATCAATAGGATCTGCAAAATTATAATTAAAGATGTCAAAGAGTATTGACATACCAAGCTCTCTGTCAAGCCATTCACATAATGCTAAATCAAAAAATATGATCATATAAGGCCAGATACTCCTTATTTTTTCGTCTTTTCCGTGATGGATTTTTTTTTTATATCGTTCTTTACCGATTTTTAACATATCATCATAAAACTGAACCTTTTCAGGGCGACCAGATAAATATATTGATGCCGCTGCCGCCATTGGATTAAACATATTTTCGATTGGACAAGGGATTGCCTTCTTAAGTTCAAAAATTTCAAGCTCTGTATAATAAATCTGATTTTCTAATTCGAGAACCTTTCTTAATCTTTCATAATCAGGCTTTTGTCCAATTACTTTCCCTAATTGCTCAAGTCCCAGTCTTATTTGCTCACCATGATATACATAGCTCTTTTCTTCTTTTAAAAATGGTAAATCAGGAGTAATAAGGGGGATATGCTTATAATAATTAAAGAAGGGATAGGATGCATAAGTATTATCACATGGGGCAGTAGGGGTGATAATGGCATCAAATTTGAATAAATCATCTAGAGTCATTCCCATAGTTCCTTTTTGAGAGCTGCAAGTATGAAAGGGATGTCCCCAGTGTGTTATAAGATCATAATATGGTTCTGAGCCGTCCGGTAGCAAAGCAGCTAATAAATATGATGTCGCTTCGATACAGACAGGTACGCAATCAAAACAATAAAGAAATTCGGTTGGAAAGGAAAAATGATGTCCAATTACAGGTAATCCCTCTCCAGTTTTCTCAATAAAATCTTTCATTACAGATTTAACATATTTAAGTCCTAACCTTAATGATGGTATTCCATCCTCGGGTAGAATTCCTTCAATTAAACCATGAGTTCCTGAGACTGCTTCATAAAGCATCCTGTATGGAACAATCTTATTTTGTAATTCTTCTTGAATCACCATATCTCACATCCAATTTATTTCCTTCTCTAACAATTTTACCATTTTAAAAATATTATAGTAAAGTTTGAGCAAACATACTTATCTTCTCTTTAAATGTTTTAAGAGAGGTCATCCTTGCATCACCTACATCAAATTCAATTATAAGCATCGGAATTCCTAATTCCTCCATGAGGGCTTCCCTTAGAATATGAGGAACAGAACCAAATTGTTTGCATGCCAAACTTTGAGTATAAATAAAGCAATCAGCACTAAAATCTTGTGCCAGTTTTAAACAATCATCAATAAAGGGGTCATAAAATTCAGCAGATTGCTTTACCATTGGGAAATTCATAGCTTTTTTAGCCATCCCGTAAAATAAACTATCTAAGCTGGAATTAATGTTAATATAATCATAGAAGTTATAATTAAAGATATCAAATAATATGCTCATTCCAATCTCACGATTTAACCATTCACATAAGGATATGTCAAAAAAAGTAAGCATATAAGGCCAAATAGACCGAATTTTTTCTTCATCACCATAGTATTCCTTTTTCTTTATTCGATTTTTTGCAATATTGAGCATATCTTGGTAAAATGATAAGTTTTCGCTATTTCCTGATAGAAAAATTGTAGTTCCCGCAGATACAGGATTAAACATATTTTCAATAGGGGTAGGAATAGCCTTTATTAATTCAAAAATCTCAAGTTTAATTTTTAATACCTCATTTTCAAGCTGAATCGCTTTCCTAAGTTTTTCAAAATCAGGTTTTTGCCCGATGGTCTCTCCTAATTTAATTAGAGCCGAATATATTTGTTCAGCATAATAATTATAACTTTTTTCTTCCTTGAGGAATGGCATATCTGCAATAATTAAGGGCACATTTTTTTTTAGTCTGAAAAAGGGATAGGAAGCGCATGTACTGTCACAAGGAGCGGTAGGCGTAATTAAAGCATCAAATTTGAATAAATCATCTAAAGTCATTCCCATAGATCCTTTTTGAGAACTGCAGGTATGTAAAGGATGACCATAACTATTTATAAGATCATAATAGTTTTCTACTCCATTTAATAGCATAGTAGCTAAAAAATACGATGTTCCCTCAACACACACCGGTACACAATCGAAACATGCAAGATATTCTGCTGGAAACGCAAAGTGATAACCAATAATAGGAACTCCTTCTCTTGCTTTTTTTATATAGTTCTTTAAAACACATTCCATATATTCTAAACCAATTCTTAACGATGGAATTCCACTTTCGGGTAAAATTCGTTCTATTAGTTCTTCAGTAGCTGAAACAGCTTTTAAAAGCATCTTATAGGGAATTATTCTGTTCTCATTTTTGTTATTATTTACCATTTCTCTAACTCCTTTCAGAAAGCTATTGTATCATCTCTAAAAATGCTTCAATACGAGTTTGTAGTCTTGTAGTATCAGCTTGAAAAAATTCACGATCAATATTTAATATAGGGATTTCCAAATCTTTTAATTCATGAACGTAAAGCATATTATCGCATCCATGAAGATCGCAGTTATTTATTCGTTGTAAAATAATTCCATCTACCTTTGCTCGCTTAACTTCTTCTTTTATAAAATTGAGTCTTCTTTCATGATCGTCCATCATTCTTGGACAAGATAATCTGTAATAAAGGCGATTACTAATGCTTTCAAGTGGACTTTTACTATTCTTCGTCTCAACATCATTCATAATATTTCTTGTCCCAAAGCATAAGAAATCGGAAACTATTACTGCACCCGCATTTTCAATTAAATCAGTAAAAAATGTACTGTCTAATTCACTTCCTACTAGCATAATTCTTTTAAAATCGTCTTTAATTCCCTCATTTTCTTTTAGAACCTTCAAAATCCGATTTAATTCAGTATTAGCTATATTCTTTGGGACTGATGAGTTAGCCATTGAAATTTGTAATGCTTCACTTCCCGTTAATTTAGGAATGTCTTGAACCCTTAACTTATGAATCTCTCGTAAAATATTTCTATTTTCATTATATAACTTTATGGCATTAATTAATGCTTCTTCACTAATACTTTCCGAACAATAAGTAGATTCGATTTCCTCTTTTAATTCTTGTATTTCCTTATAATACCAAGCAAATCCTTCTTCGGTAATAATATGAGGAAGTGCAAAATAGAATCTTGGAACTTTTTTATTAAAGTTTGATCTTTTAAACACTTTTAAATCGAATAATTCAAACATTCGTCTAGAATGATCACAGGAATTGCAAATTGCTAATCCATCAAGAAAATCATATATTCCTCTTAAAGCCATATCCAATGTTGCTCTCACAAAGGAACAAGTAAATCGAACCATATAGACGTCACCTAAATCTGTATCTTGATGCCCTGTTGCTCGAATCCTAAAAGGTAATAAATTTGCTGCATAGAGTAATTCTTCAGGAATATATGTGCAATAATGACCAATTACTTTCTTATTTTCTTGCTGCCAGTTTTTAACATATGAATTCATTATCTGATTTGAAATTTGAATAAATTTATCATTTTTAAGATTCATTTACGGTTACCTCTTTTGATTTTTTATATATATCATGCTTTCCAATCATTAAACATTTAGTTAACTTTATTGCAGCAATATAAGAACCTTTGATTACAATTTTCCTTGGAATAAGATATTTTAAAAGTTTTAAAATGCCAAAGAAATTAGCTTTAGAACGAATAATTTTACTTAAAACTTGAATTATATCTTCTTCTTTAACATTGATTATCACTTTTGCTATAGGTTTCTCTGCTTTTTTTACATAGCAATCAAAATTGGCACGTTCTGATACAAGAATAAAGGTGATATACCCATCAAGTGCTTTAAGATGCATTTCAATTTCCTGACCTTGTAGATTACCAATTTTTTTAAAAGGATCATCCATTCCAAAAAGATCAACCAACATTTTAGCTAATCTTGCGATATTAGAAATTTTGGTTTCTCTTACTAATTCATTAGCTTTTGAGTTTGAGTTGAATTCTTCCGTTCCTTTAGTTTGAGAGATTAAAACCACCTTTTAAGAATTTGAATACTTTGTTATAACTCTTATTATTAAATTTTTGAAATATTAATAATTAATTGTTAGTAGAAGTATTTATTTTAATAAACTTAAAAAAATCAAAGAATTATCAATTTTATATTAGATATTCTAAGTTTGTACTCAAATATATTACTTACTTTCCAAATAATTTAGTAATTTTTTATCCCATCACGGGCAAATTATGGGAACTATCAAAACAAAAGTTTAATACTTTCATAAATTTATTATTTTAGAATTTTGTTATACCAGAATTGTATAATATAGTAATAAAAGTTGAAGAAAATGGGAAAAACCTTAACAGAAAAAATTATTGAAGCGCACCTTGTCGAGGGTACTTTGGAAAGAGGAACAGATATAGCAATCAAAATCGATCAAACTCTTACGCAGGACGCTACAGGTAAATCAACTATGATTAATAGTTTATCCTGAACTATGGCGTATCTGCAATTTGAAGCAATGGGAGTAGATCGTGTACAAACCGAACTTTCGGTTAGCTATATTGACCATAACACCTTACAAGAAGATTTTAAAAATCCAGATGACCATAGATATCTTCAGAGTATAGCTGCTAAATATGGACTTTATTTTTCCAGGCCAGGAAATGGGATATGTCATCAGGTACATTTAGAACGATTTGCAAGACCCGGTAAAACGTTGTTAGGTTCTGATAGCCATACTCCGACCGGTGGTGGAGTTGGTATGATAGCTATAGGAGCTGGAGGTCTTGATGTAGCTGCAGCTATGGCAGGAGAGAGTTTTTACCTTAAAGTGCCAAAAGTAGTTAATGTACGGCTTACTGGTTCGCTACCGGATTTCGTGTCAGCTAAGGATGTTATTTTAGAAGTTCTAAGAAGATTAGATGTAAAAGGAGGAGTAAATAAAGTCTTAGAATATACAGGTCCGGGTTTAAAATCATTAACTGTACCTGAAAGAGGCACTATTACAAATATGGGAACAGAAACTGGAGCTACTACATCTATTTTTCCATCTGATGAGATTACCAAGAAATTTTTAGAAGCACAAGAGCGAGGAGATCAATGGATTCCTTTAGAACCTGATAATGACGCGGTATACGATGAGATCATTGAAATTGATTTAAGCAAGCTAGAACCTTTATTAGCAGAGCCTCATAGTCCTGGAAAAGTAAAACCAGTTAAGGATCTCGAAGGTTTAAAAGTAGATCAGGTATGTATTGGTTCTTGTACTAATAGTTCTTTACGAGACCTTAAAATTGTTGCAAATATGCTAAAAGGTAAAACAATTAATCAAAATACAAGCGTTACAGTCTCTCCCGGATCCCGACAAGTAGTTAATCACCTAGCTCAATCAGGAGAACTTGCTTATTTAGTTGAAGCAGGAGCAAGAATTCTTGAAAACACTTGTGGACCATGTATTGGTATGGGACTCGCACCTAAAAGTGATGCAGTATCTTTAAGAACTTTTAATCGGAATTTTGAAGGACGATCGGGTACAAAAAGTGCGAAAGTATATCTTGTCAGTCCAGAAGTAGCCGCTATGACTGCAATTGAGGGTAAATTAACAGACCCAAGGAAGTTTGGAAAATTACCCAAAATAGAGATGCCAACGAAATTTTTAGTAAATGACAACATGATTATTCCACCATTACCACTAGAAAAAACTAAGGAGGTACAGATAGTTCGAGGTCCTAATATCAAACCCCTCCCTGAATTCAATCCCCTCCCAAATAAGTTGGAAGGTGAAGTCTTGTTAAAACTTGAAAATGATATCACAACGGATGGAATCATGCCAGCAGGAGCTCAAATTCTTCCTCTGCGAAGTAATATCCCCGAAATTAGCAAGTATGTTTTCAGTGCTATCGATAAAACTTTTCCAGAAAGAGCTAAACAAAAAAATGGTGGTTTTATTATAGCTGGAGAAAATTACGGTCAGGGATCTAGCCGCGAGCATGCCGCCATTGCGCCCAAGTATTTAGGAGTTAAAGCAGTAATCGTGAAAAGCTTTGCAAGAATACATTTAGCAAACTTGATTAATTTTGGCATAGTTCCTTTGACATTTGTTAATAAAGAAGATTATAATAAGATGGCACAAGGGGATCGTGTTGAAATCGATTTATCAACCTTAGAAACAGGAAAAGTCATGCTAAAAAATGTCACGAAAAATTTAGACGCAGAATTAGTTCACGTTTTAAGTAGTAAGGATGTTGAGGAATTAAAAGCAGGTGGTAAATTAACTTTAATTAAGCAAAAATACGCTAGATAAATATATTATTTTTTTTTATTATTTTTAGAAATTTCAAGGTAACAATCTCTTTTAGTTATTTTTCTTTCAACTCATAGAGAGTATCACAGAAAGGATCACCATCAGCGAGGCTTTTTATAATATTTATTTGCACTTTTTCGCTGACAGCAGTACGGAAGTATTCAGCATCTATTTCCATCACAGCTTCACATAATTCCCTTGAAGTATTCTCTAACCCAAAAGGACATTTAGTGCCTTGAATTTGAAACTTTTCATCGGAAATTTCAATTACTTTTACATGATCTTTATCAAAACTTTTTGAAAATGCTTCGGCTACTATTGATAATTTATTGTTAGGTACTTTTTTTATGATTTTTAACCCAAGAGAACGACCTTGTTTCATAAGTACTTCTTTAATAATAGGTAGAACCTCTTTTCCAAATTTCTCATAACAAGCTTTAATCAATATCCCTTGCGCTTCAATCGGATTTGTTGGTAGATCCTTCACATCAATATCGTTCATTTTCCCTTAACCTTAATTCCTAATTATTATGAAATTTTTAATTAATTGAATATAATCCTAATAAAAATTCATCCCATCTAAATATTATTTTTAATTAGTTTAATTTTTACTATTCCAAAGTTAGCGGGAATGTTAATTTCAATGAATTCGTTATCATGTTTATTGTATTTAATATAGATTATATCATTGAGAAAAATTTTTGATTGTTGATTCCACCATTTTGGCTTTTTAATTTTAATCTTATATTCTGACCTCACATTAATATTATAACTAACAATGAATTCGTCCAAAGATGATTCTAATGAAATTAGAGGTGATTTAAAAATAAATTCATGGTTTAAAATATGAGGCTCAATGATTAAACCAGAAAAGTCTGCTTCGATTCCTGCAAATTTAATTACACTTAATAAATAACTCGCGTGGGCGTTTAAATTCATTATGGGGAAATCACACATAGGAGTTGCAAAATGATAAAAAGCCTCACCTGCATTTTCTGCATAATCCGCGATATAAGAATCAGGTGCACTCCAAATTCCATACCATATGTTTGGATAAACTTCCGCTCTTTTTGTTAAAGAATTCTTAATTAGGGAATTAAAAGCTTTTTCTTCATCATATTTTAAATATCCCCATGTAAGCAACGCATTCATTGCGTGCCATATCCCTCCATTTACATCCCATCCTTTAGGAAGAATGTTTAAATATGTTTTTTGAGGTGGATAGCTAATATATTGCCCTATTAGAGAAGGTTTATCTAAATTATTATAGATCTCTTCAATTATCTTGAAAGCTTTTCCATTATCTAAAACTTTCGAAATTAATAACCATGTGTGATGTTCTAAATATAAGGATTGATCCCCTATGGGATTTCCTTGACCATCCCAACCCCGATAAAACCATTTTCCATTAGAGGATTTAACAACTGCTTGTTTTAATTCTTCAAGTTTATCTAAACAAGAATTGATAAATATTTCATTTGAATCCTTTATTAATTCTAAAACTTTTGGTATAATATAAAGTGCAAATGTAGAGTTGAATGTTGATTCTCCATTTTTGATAAATTTTCTTCGACTTTTAACCATTAAGGATATCCCATCGGACCAATCTCCATCATTGGATTTAATAAGCCCATGCTCTCCAATTCCAACCTTTTCAGAAAATAGATAATCAATTAATAATTTAACTCTTTCCAATACTCCACTTTCATTATTGTGCGGTTTATTATAAAAAGGAACGATTTCATCTAAAAATTCATAATCTCTAGTCAAAGAAACGTATTGCTCAATACCCCATAATAAAAATAAATATATATCAGATGGTTTAGAATGAACAAACACGGAAGATATCTCTCCATAGCCGTATAATGCATATGGTAATTTCCCATCACTAAATATTAGAGATAAATTAAAAAGCAAGAATTCTCTAGCAACTGATGGATTAATTAAAATGAGAGAATTTAAATAAAGAATATAATCTCGAATCGATCCATCAATACCATGTCCAAATAGATAGACTGAGCCTTGATATAGGCGATGCTTTTTATAATATTCATCATAAAATAAGGCACTGCGTGTATAATATGAATGCCATATAGTTTCACGAAAAAGTTGGGGCTCATCTTTAATATTTAGGGTAATTATTGACTTTTGCCACTGGTTTGCACTCCATTCTAATATTGATTGATTTGAGACAATTTGCTTGTACTTTTTCACTAATCCTTCTATTTTATCCAGCTCTTCATATCCAAAAAGCGTAATTATTCTCTTATTTCTATCATTATTTAGATTTAGGCTAACTCCTGCACCTAAGCATAAGCCTTGCTTTTTAATTTTCCTTAACTCAATTCTTGAATCCCAATTTATAGAAATATCATTTCCTTTGAATAAATTTCTTTTATTAATAAAAAATTTGACATCTATTTGGTTGAACATAGTTAAAAAGAGGGATTTGGGATAATAATCGTACTTAGATGGTTCACCCTTAGCAACAGGTGGTTTCTTCTTATACTTTGGTGTTAAAATAATAGTTGTTAATTCCGGATTATAGGAAATTATATATTTGAATTTCCTAGCAAATCTTCTTCTAGTACTTTCTGTATCCCTTCTAATAAGTTTAAAAGTTAATGTTATTATTCTTCCTACTAAGTTGAATAGTTTAGATATTCCGAATCTCTTGCGATTCTTCCAAGTTACAATTAAAGATTTTAAAATTGGGTGAATATTAACATCCCATAAATCCACGATTTTAATTTTATTATTGTTTGAATAATTATAATTGGTTGAAACTAAAAATTCGGATATAACAATAGGATCATCTGAAAATGGAGTACAAATGCTATGTTGAATATCTATATCATTAAATTTATATTTCTTCTTGAAATAACCAATTCCGAAGAATCTCTCAAATTTAGTAAATTTATTTAAGTTCTCAAAAGTGTAGAGGTCCGAAAAGCAGGTTTTTTCATTCTCAAAATAATATAGACCTATTCCGCCACCAAGCTTACCATTATTACTGTCTTGGTATGTTAACCATTTAAATCCTTTAGATCCATCTAAGATTTGAACATATCCTCCATTATGAGCCGTGCCCATTATTCTATCATTTCCTATTTGATGAAAGTGATCAGTTGAAAAACCATAAGTAGTTTTAGTTTTTGCTTTTGGATCTATTAATTGATTACATTTATAATTGTAAGCAGGTAATCCATGCTCATCGGTAATCCATTCACCAAAATAGCCATTACCCAGCATTATGATATGTAAGAAGAATTTATTGATTTTTAATTTTGTTTTATATGAATTAAGCTTTGAAATTTTAAGAGCTTTGATAGTATTAATTAAATCTGACTCTTTTTATTAGATTCAAAATTATCAATAATTAATGCCCAATACTGGATATAAAGTTGATCCTAAAACAAGATTTTCTTCTCGAGTAGAAAATTATATTAAATATCGTCCTAGTTATCCTAATGAAATAATACCCTTTCTTATCGAGCAAGAAATTCTTAACAAGGATTCTAAAATTGCAGATATCGGTTCTGGAACTGGAATATTAAGTGAATTATTCCTAAAGAATGGAAACATAGTATATGGAATAGAACCAAATGATGATATGAGGAGGGCGAGCGAAAATTTTCTCAAAAAATATTCTAACTTTATGAGTATAAAAGGATCTGCAGAATCAACAAACTTAAGAGAATTATCTATCGATCTTATAACTGTAGGGCAAGCTTTTCACTGGTTTATGCTTAATGAAACTAAAACTGAGTTCAGAAGAATTTTAAAACCTAAGGGTTACGTTACATTAATATGGAATAATCGAAGGAAAGATGAAACAAATTTTTCATCTAATTATGAACAATTTATCCTGAAATATGGCACTGATTATAAAGAAGTCAGAAAGAATGAGAAAAATGTTGATAAATTCTTTAAATATAATAAAGCTACTTTTTATAATTATCAGGAGTTGAATTTTGAAAGCTTAAAGGGAAGATTACTCTCAACATCATACATTCCACAGGAGGAGAGCGCTAATTTCATTCAAATGTTAAATGAACTAAAAGAGCTATATAATAGACACCAAAAAAATGGATTAATCAGGATTGAATATGATACTGAAATTTATTTTGGCCAGTTAAACTAAGCTATCATTATTAAAAACAGCATTTCCCTGTTTTACTCTTGAAATTTATAATGGAAAGTGGATTTGATGGAATTTGAATAAAATTTTATGGTTTGTAATCACTGGATTTGGGATTACTCTATTCATATTAACATTTTTCTTTAGATAGTCAAATCATAAAAAACATAAATTATCTTCTTTTTTTTTAATAATGCCTTATATATATTGAGGAAATTAAATTGGTACATATATTTACCCCTGGAAAATTTAATACTAACACATGGTTAATTGATGCCGTTTTTAAGGATTTAGAAGGAAAAAAAATTAGATTTGGTAATTCCGCTTATTTAATTAGAACCGATGATGGACACAATTGTTTAATTAATCCGGCTACACAGAGTGGTGCTAGGAGTATATTTAATACTCTTAAAAAGCTAGGAGGGTGGCCTTTAGAAAAAATAATTATAACTCATTCCCACTGGGATCATACTCAGGGTGTAATATTTTTCCGAGATAAGGTTGAAAAGGAATTGGGGAATCCAATTGAAATATACGCTTCAGAGAAAGCAATTCCCTATTTAAGGGATCAATCTTATAATACATGCTTCGTAGCTGAAGAATGTTATGCAATGGAACTACCAAATCTTGAAGGAATTATTCCATTAAAGGATGAAGGAATTATTGAAATTGGAAAAAATTTCTCGTTAAAAATTATTGAAACACCAGGACATATGATAAACCATATTTCGATCTACGACGAAAAAAATAATTCAATGTTTGTTGGTGATACAATTGGAATGTCTTGGTTTCCGGACTTCTTCATCTGTAATGCTAATAGTGCTTTTTGGAATAAAAGTGAATACCTTGAGTCTATTAGAAAAATTCAATCTTTTAATTTGGATTATTTATGTATTGCACATTTCGGAGTATTCACAGAACGAAATATAGCTAGTTTTATTAATGGTTCTGTTGAAACATATTACAAATGGATGGAGTTATTTAAACATAATGAAAATTATCTTGATAATCCCGGTTATATTAGGGATATCTTATGGGAAAATATTTATAAACAGTTCTCTAAGGTGGAAACTTTAAAAGATACAATTTTAAATTCAGTAATAAATGCTATACAATATTACAGAGGTTTGGTTTTGATTTAATCTTATATTCATGAAACGATTAGGAAGAACAAAATAAATTATTTACTTATTTAAGTTAATTCATAATTATCATTTAGACCAAAATAGTTTAATAGAACAAATTAAGTAATTAAAATATAGTAAAAAAAAATATTTCTTTAATCATGGAAGAGTTACCCGAAGAGAAAAAGATTGTTAGAATGGAACAGATATATGCGGTAGGGGGAACATATGATGAGCCATCAGATTTTGCCCAAGCGGTTAATAGAAATCTCCAAATTTTACAAAATAGCGATAAATATTGCCAAATAAGAGATATCAAGTTTAATATATTTAATGACAATCGTTATACTAATGCACCTCCTATTTATCTTGCATTTATTGTCGCAGAAGTCGATGTTGATGTAACTCCTGAACCTGAAGATAAACGTAAGAAAAAAAGGAAAAAAAAAAGGAAAAAGTAGAAAGCTGTTTATGTTATTATATTTATGCTGCGTATATTTAGTTATATAATCTTTAAGATTATTAACTTATGATATCTTTAGAAATATCATTTAAAGATTTACAATTAGTCATTTTCATTGCTTTAGAAAGTGTTTGTTTTAAATATTCCATATGAGTTTTTACACCATAAATACCTGCACCCACAGCAGCTCTTACCATATCACGACCAATTAATACAGCTTCTGCTCCTAAAGCAAGCATCTTTAATACATCATAACCGGTTCTTATGCCTCCATCAACGAAAATGTGAAGTTTATTTTTAACCTTCTGTACAATTACAGGCAAGACACTAGCAGTTCCCGGAGTATGATCTAACACTCTACCTCCATGATTTGATACGACAATTGCTGCAGCTCCTGCTTCTTGTGCAATCAGGGCATCCTCAACACTCATAATACCTTTAATGATAACAGGTAATTTGGTGGATGAAACTAATTCTTTAAGAGTATCAACACTTTTTCTAAATACTGGTTGATTATGAGTAGTCATAGCGAATGATTCACACCCATCCACATCTGTTCCAACGGCTATACATCCAATTTTTTCTGCCATGCGATACAATTTCATAATCATGTCTTGATCTCTTGGTTTAACAATTTTAACACCCCATCCACCCGTTTCTCTAATAGCATCTAATCCAAATGTTTTTTCAAGTGAATAAGTGTATGTATCTCCCCTCCAACCAACAGTTCCCGCTTCTTTACAACCTAATACTACCGCCCGACAAAACTCTTTTTCAGAAATTACACTTTCCCCACCAAAACTATTCACTCCTGCTACACTTGCTCCCATGATCGGCATAGATAATTTATTACCAAAAAATTCATACGAGGTATCAGGTTCAAAGTGTTCTCCAATAACTTTCATTTTAAGGTGATAATTCTTCAAAGCTAGAAAGTTATTATTGAAGCTTGCACCACTTCCAATTCCTCCGAATTTTAGAGGTTTCCCATAACTTTGACCCTGGCAAATCCTCATAGGGTCCCCATCGCAATCCTTATAGACTCCACAGATACCCATTAATTTACTTTTAGCAATTTCTCGTATTTCCTCCAATGACATATTTTCTATAGTCATGATTATTTCACCCATTTAGACCATTTTCTTTGGATCTAGGAGTTCATCTAAATCCTCATCTAATTGTATTTTCATTTCTTTTATTACTTCCTTTATACTTTTATTCTCATTATATGCCTTAATGGCAATAGTGGAACATTTTTCATATCCAAGTAGAGGAGTTAGATTAGTCACCACCATTAGCAAGTTTTCCAATTGTGAATTTATTCGTGGTATATTAGCTTTTAAATCTAATAGGCAATGATCTACAAATGAAGTAATAGAATTTGATAATAATTCAATAGATTCTAAAAGACTGAATATCATTAAAGGTTTGCATACATTTAAGTCGAGATTACTACCATATGCTTCTCCCAAAGATATTGTATAATCATTACCTATTACTTTGAGACACACTTGAATTAATGCTTCAGATTGAGTAGGGTTGATTTTCCCAGGCATTATTGAGGAGCCTGTCTCATTTTGAGGTAAAATCAATTCACCAAGTCCGGCACGAGGACCGCTTCCCATCCATCTAATATCATTTGCCATTTTTAGAAGGGACAACGCTAATAATCTGAGATCACTGCTAACACGGCTTATTGCATTATGAGAAGAAATTCCTTCCGCTTTCACGGAATTAATGCGGAAAGGAAAACTGGTGATTTGTGAAAGATATTTAATTGTTAATTGAGAGAAATCTTCATGACTATTTAGACCTGTCCCTACTGCTGTACCTCCAATTGGTACTTCATAAAGCTCTTCACATGCGTTTTCTAGTCTTTTTTTACTGGTTTCTATTTGTTTTTTATACACTTCAAATTCCATTGCTAACGGAAGAGGTACAGCATCCTGAAGGTGAGTTCTCCCTACTTTAATAATATCGTTAAATTCATTAATTTTGCGGATTAACGCTTCAATTAATTTACTCATTGAAGGTAATAACTTTTTAGTTAGCATATACAGTGCAGAAATATGCATCGTAGTTGGAATAACATCATTGGATGATTGTCCTTTATTTATATGATCATTAGGATGGACAGGCTCCTTTTTTCCTAATGGAAAGCCAAGTAATTCATTTGCACGATTTGCTAACACTTCATTTATATTCATATTAGTTTGAGTCCCACTCCCTGTTTGAAAGATATCAATCGGAAATTGGTTTAAATACTTTTTTTCTAATAATATTTCATTAATTGCTTTAAGAATTGCTTCACTGACTTTATTATCAATTAATTTCAGTTCGGTATTAGAAAATAGGCAAGCTTTTTTCAATTGAGCTAAAGAAAAAATAAAAATCTCTGGAAAGGTACTACCACTTATTTTAAAATTTTGAATAGCTCTTTGAGTATTTATTCCCCAGTAAACATCACTTGGGACCTTTAATTCGCCTAATATATCTTTTTCTAAGCGATATTTCACTTTTCATTCCTTTCATTATCTAATTCTTATAAGCTTATTAGAAAGAACTTTCTAAAAAAACTTTATATTAATACTAAATTAATTGTAGAAAAATTCAAAGAATTAAGAAATAATAATCTCATTTCTAAATACATATATCTTAATTACAAATTCTAGGTAAACTACTCAAATTTAAGTCAATCTTCAAAAATTATTGATTATAATCCAAAACCGAAAAATTGATAGAATTCTGGTATAAGTGAATAAATTATATAAAGAACAAATAAGACTGGTAAAGATATCCATAATGAGATTTCCCAATTAATGTTAAGAAAATACTTAATTAAACCGAAAATTAATAACAAGCCCATTATTGGAACAAATGATATAATGTAATTGTTTCCACCATGATCTACTCGTAGTAAAGTCAACAAATCCCCCAAAATGTCTAAAAGTAAATTTATTATCCCTAAAAATAACGGTAAAAATAAGACAATTATAAAACTCGATAATATTATCAAATATTTTTGTTCCAATACTTTCTCTCTGGATTCTAACTTAAAAAGTAGAAGAGATATTACTAAAGTTGTTGCTATTACAGAAATAATAACCCATAAAATATTAAAGATTAAAAAATCAATCTGAAAGATCATTTGATTCATCCAAATTATTTAATTATTTAGTGTTTAAAGAAAGAAATACTTTTATATCTTTAAAGAGAATTTGTCAACTTAAAATTATTCCGAGAATTTAAAAAAAAGGGAAAATAATTTTTAAAGCTAATTCCTAAATTTTTACTTTTTCAGTAATTTTCGAAATAGCGCTAATTATTTGTGACCATGTTTCTGGGGGTAAACTATGACCCATACCCTCTATTATTAGTAATTCTGCATTAGGAATCGATTCAGCTGTATCCTTTCCACCTTCAAGAGGTACGAGAGGATCATCTCCACCATGTATTACGAGAGTAGGGATTTTAAGGGATTTGAGAGCATCTTTTCTGCTTCCACTTGCTAGTATCGCAACCATTTGACGGTTAAAACCGGCTGGATAAAAGCATCTATCATAAGCTTTTCCTGCTAGTTCGCTTCGTAATTCTTCATCATAAGGAAAGCCAGAACCATATAAAATCTTTCCCATCTTTACTATATGCTTTATATAAGCACTCCTTTCTTTTGGAGCAGGAATTATTAAAGCCTGCATAGCTTCTGGTTTGGGTTGGGGTAAATCAGGATTACCTGTTGAGCTCATAATTGAGGTTAAGCTTAATACTCTTGAAGGGTGTCGGATTGCCATAGTTTGAGCAATCATCCCTCCCATTGATGCACCACATATATGGGCTTTCTCTATTTTAAGAAAGTCTAAAATTCCAACCGCATCATCAGCCATATCGTTTAAAGTATAAGGCGCATTAATAGGATTACCTCGTTGAGCAGCATTAATTACTTTCATTATATCTTGAACTCCAGCATTGTCAAATTTAGTAGATAAACCAACATCTCTATTATCAAATCGAATTACAAAAAAGCCCTCTTTTGCAAGTGCATCGCAAAATTCTGGAACCCACATTATCATCTGAGAACCGAGTCCTATAATTAGCAGTAGTGGTTTAGATGATGGGTCTCCGAAAGTATCATATTCTATTTCAATATTATTTACTTTTGCTTTTACCATTTGATCACTTCAGTTAGGGATTTATAGTTGTTATAAAAAAGCCAATATTAAAAGAATTTATGAAAAGTTAATGGACTTATTTGTAAAAATATAACCTTTTTTATACCTTGAATGCTCAATATATAATTAAAAGAAGTAAGCTAAGTTTGTAAAATGGATTCTCTAGAATTAACTCTATCAGCGATAAAAGGAATCCCTGAAAAGATCCCCTTTAATCCTTTTATTATGCATTTGGCAGCGGTGTTAGCTAATTTAGACTATAACAGAGAATACTGTGAATATCCGGAAATTTTAGCTGAAGCTCAAATTAAGTGTTCGAACTTTTTTGGTATTGACCATGTAAATGTCTCCACAGATGCATACCGTGAAGCAAACGCTTGGGGTATAGAAATGGATTGGGAAGGTCATACACCTACTGCTAAATCACATTTAAAGATAGAAGAATTTGATTCAATTGAAGAACCAGATTTAGAATCTAACCAAAGAACTATGAATCGAGTCAATTCTGTAAAGAAATTAAATCAAAAAATAGGCGGCAAACAGTGTATTATAGGTTGGATCGAAGCACCATTTGCTGAAATTAATTGTCTATTTGGTTTAGTAAATGTTTTAATGTTATGTAAAAATTCTGATTGGGATAAAAGAATAAGGAACTTAATTAATCGTGTTATTCCTGTTCAAACTGAATTTGCAAAAATGCAAATTGAGGAAGGTGCTAATATTATAGGGGCGGGAGACTCGGCAATTTCACAAATTGGTCCAATGAGGTATGAAAAATCTTGCCTAGAAGCGACAAAAAATCTATTTAAAGCCATTCAAAAAAAAGTACCCGTTTTATATCATGTTTGCGGAGATAATTCTGTGATTGATAAGGAGGGAAGAGATATGTTAAAATTAATATCAAGTACTAATGCGGCAATATTAGATTTAGATTATCAAGTTGACTTAAAAATAGCCAAACAAAAAATTGGAAATATAAATTGTATCCGTGGAAATACTAATACAACGATATTGGGGGACCCCACCCATCCACTATCAGAAGTTATAAATGAAATATCTACAACAATTGAGATTGGAAAGCCAAAAGGTAAATATATGTATGCTGCGGGTTGTGAATGGCCATGGGAACCTATTACTATGGCAAGTCGCAATTTAGGTATTGCGAAAACCATAATAGAAAAAATAGGGACTTATTAATTTTAATTCATAATACATTCTATAAACCAATCTCTTGTAAATCTTGCAACATCTTCAGTTTTTTTTTTCCTTTCAAATCAAACCATTTGTAAAAAATCAAAGCTCCAAGGATACAAAAAGCGAAAGGAATTATTCCTTGGATCATACGAAGTCCCATTAACGCTTCATAGCTATGAATAGTCTCATTTGGATTGTAAAAACTAATCGCATGAATTATTGCTACGATAAAGCTTTGAACCGTTAATGAAATTCTTACAAATACATTTCTTATACCTACTAATGTAGTTTCATGATGTTTTTTAGTTTTTACAGTAATCTCATCATAACAATCTGCTAGAACGGGTGATAACATTATTAGGAATAACGCACCAGAGATACCTCCTAATATACTCAAAATATAGAATTGAAAAGTATTAATAATAAAGAAATAAAATAACAAACTAACTCCAAAAGAAATTAAACCAAGAGTATAAGTATTGGAATGTCCAATTCTTTTTGCAAGTTTAGCCCATAATGGCATAGTTATAAGAGAAGCGAGTAACATCAGAATAGAGCCAATTGATCGTATATATTGCCCTTCATGTAAGATATCATCAACAAAATTAACAGAGTTCATATTTACTAATCCCATGGCTATCATAAAAGAAATATATGATATGATAACTAGCATGAAATTTTTTTGTTTTAATGCCATTTTCATTGTTTTTAAAAAAGAAACTTTTTTTGCATTGTTATAACCGATAATAAAGCGATCCTTAATTAGTTCAGATTCTTTTGAACCCGGTAAAAAAATTGTAAGCGATATTGCTAATATGATTACACTTACTAAAGCAGCGCTCGTGAATGTGCTTGGAACACCCGGATCAATGATTTGTGAAAATATAGTAATTGCTAAAAAATTTGCTAAAAATGTAAAAGCTTGAGTTAATATTCCTCCTTTTCTGCGGTCATTATCACTCCTAAAATGAGCGGCAAAAGCACCAAAGGAGTGGGTTTGAAGAATAGAATAAGAAGTGTCATAAATAGCTACAATTAATAAATAGTATATGAAGACTATAAATACACTATTAGACCCTGAGACATTGGGTGGTGTGAAGAGTAAGAAAAAGAAAATAATTGAAGGGATACCACCAATAATTATCCACGGTGTATGAAACCCACGTTTTTTGGTCCATTTCATAGGTTTATCCGTTAAATACCCCAAAAGAGGGTTACTTATTATACTCCATATTGTAAAAATCGTATTTGCAAGAGCCATATAGATTGGCCATAAAGAAGTCACTTCGATTAATCCTAATTCTCCTTCATAAAACGTCCAGACATAATTATTAAAAGCTAACATTAAGAAAGTGTTTAAGAAATAGCCCGTGGAAAATAATATCATTTTCCTAGTACTCAATTCTTCAGATTTTGTTATCTTTAACCCATTTTCAATCGATTTCAAGTGTTAATACCTTTGATTTTTTTTGGTTCGTTATTGGTATGGACATATTTTAAATGATTTTACCAAAATCATGATTATTCCAATATTTTTTAATTCCTACAAATTGGAATATTGTATTTTATTAATTATAATCTATTAGAACAAATTTTATTATAAATATGGATAAAGTCCTAATTAGGATAATTTTCGATTTATACTGATCTATATTATAATTTTCTTATATTTTTATGGGTGATTTATAGATTCGACTTCTTGAATATGAAAGTAAGCTAATTTTTAAAAAGTTTGGAATTCCAATCCCAAATTTTATAATAATCAATAATCCAAGAGAAATTGAAGAAAAAACAATGAATTTTCCATATCCTGCTATTATTAAGTCTCAAATTGCCATTGGTAGTAGAAAGAAGGCAGGTTTAATTAAATTAGCTCAGAATCAAGAAGAGGCTATATCTTTGTGCAAAGAATTTTTTACTAGGGTTGTAGCGGGATTTAAAGTAGAGGCGATTTTAATTGAAACTTTAGTATCCATTCAACAGGAATATTATTGCTCTATTGCATTAGATGCTTCAGAAAGGAGGTTTTTTTTGATTGCAAGTAGAGAAGGAGGAATCGATATTGAAGAGATCTCAAAAAGTAGCCCTAATGCAATTATAAAGGAAGCTTTTTCCTATAAAACAGGATTAACTCTTGATTTAGCTGAAAAAGTAGCTAAAAGTCTTGAATTTTCTGCTATAAATCTAATTTCAGCTAAAGATATACTTCTGAAGATGTGGAAAATAGTTGTTGATTTAGAAGCTCAATTAGTGGAAATCAATCCCTTAGTAATAACTCCATCCGGCTTGATTGCAGTGGATGGGAAAATGATCTTAGATGAGGATTCAGCTTTTCGACAACCTATAGTAGAAGAATTACTGATAAAAAAATTAAGCGAATTTGAAAAATTTGCTAAAGAAGCAGGGTTCTCATTTATTAAATTAGTGGGAGATATTGGCATTCTTGCGAATGGTGCTGGACTTACTATGGCACTATTAGACGTTTTATCTAGTCTAGAGCTAAAACCTGCTAATTTTTTGGATGTAGGTGGTGGTGCAAGTAAAGAAAGAATTTATAAAGCATTAGAATTCCTTTTTAAAATGAATCCTAAAGCAGTATTTGTAAATATTTATGGAGGAATAACTCGTTGTGATGCCGTGGCTGAAGCAATAATAGAAGCTTTACATAATTTTAAAAATACACCTCCAATGGTTATCAGGTTAACAGGAACAAATGAAATTGAGGGTATTAAAATACTTAAAAAAAATAATATCACTGCATTTAAAGATGTCATGGAAGCTGTTAAAAAATTAAAAGAAGTGATGAAAAAATAGATGTATATTGATGAAAATTCTAAAGTAGTCGTACAAGGGATTACTGGAACCCAAGGGAGATTCCATACTCAAATAATGCTAGAATATGGAACAAAGGTAGTCGCAGGAGTCACCCCAGGTAAAGGAGGACAAGAAGTTTATGGCGTGCCTGTTTTTAATAATATGAAAGAGGCAAAAAAAGAAACTGGATGTGATACCAGCATTGTATTTGTACCTGCAAAATTTATTTACGGAGCTGTTAAAGAAAGTTTGTTTTCTGATATTAAAATAACTTGCATTATAACTGAAAATGTTCCAGTATTTGATATGATCAAATTGATTGAAATTGCTCGTGAAAAAAACCTTCATCTGGTTGGTCCTAATTGTCCTGGAATACTGATACCTGATAAAATTAAATTAGGAATAATGCCAGGTGATATGTGTCATTTTGGAGAGGTAGCCGTAATTTCTAAAAGTGGTACTTTATCGTACGAAATAACAAATATAATTGGTAATGCGGGAATTGGGGTTTCTGCATATGTTGGTATTGGAGGAGATCCAGTGCGGGGTATAACAATGAAAGAAGCTGTCGAATATTATTCAAAAGATTCAACTACCAAACTTATTGTTTTAATAGGAGAGATAGGAAGCGATGAAGAAGAAAAAACAGCTGAATATATAAAGCGTAATGTCGATAAGCCCATTGTAGCATTTATTGCTGGAAAAAGTGCACCCGAAGGAAAACGAATGGGTCATGCGGGTGCAATAATCTCAGGAGATTTTGGTACCGCACAAGGTAAAATTAAGGCATTAAAAAATGCTGGTGGATTTATAGCAGGGACTCCTTGGGATGTGCCTAAGTTGATTAAAAAACTATTATAGTATAATTTTTGACTTTACTTTTTCCTAATATTTTTCTTTTATCATTTATATGAATCATTAGAATAGTATATGTATGAAATAACATCTAAGGATTACTATAATAAGGTTTTAGGCTCTTGGTTAGGGCGTATTGTGGGAGATTTTATAGGGGCTCCTGTTGAGTTTATGCCGTATTTCGATAGAAAAAAGAAATATGGTAATATTACATATTATTTAGAACCTATTGATCTGAATTTTGTCAATGATGATGAGATGTATGAAATTTGTGCATTAATTGCTTTAGAAAAGAAGGGGATTAATCTTACCTCAAGGGATATTGCCGAAGAATGGATCAATCTTTTATATACATTAAATTATACTGCAGAAAAAGTAGCTATAGACAACTTAAAATCAAATATATGGCCTCCAGAATCTGGAACCTATAATAATGAATATTATGATGCAATTGGTGCTCAAATGAGAGCAGATATTTGGGGTCAAATTGCTCCAGGATGTCCTTTTATTGCAAAAACTTATGCGGAAATTGATGGATGTATATCTCATGCAGGTATTGGAATTGAAGGCGAAGTTTATATTGCCGTTATGGTTTCACAAGCATTTTTTGAAAATAATATAGAAAAAAACATCAAAAAAGCTCTTAAATTCTTGCCAAAAGAGGATGAAAGCTTATATACTCAAATGATACTTTCTGCTTTGGATATTTACAAAGAATTTCCTAAGGATTATATCAAAGGAAGAAAAAAATTAATTAAATATTGGAACACACTTAGAGAAAGATTAGTAAAAGAAACCCCTATTACAGATGAAAGACGATTAAGCTTTTTGAATGAAATAAAACCTGGTATTCATATTCCAGAAGTTCATGTACTTCCTAATATTGGCATTATCATTTTATCTTTATTGTATGGAGCACATAATGATAAAGATCAACTCGGAGAATCAATATGCATTTCTGCAATGATGGGTCTTGATACAGATTGCAATTGCGGAAATGTTGGTGCCATCCTAGGAGCTCAACTCGGAGCTGATAAAATCCCTAAGAAATGGACTAATCCTTTGCAAGATACTTTTTCTACATATGTAAAAGGATATGAAAAATGGAAAATTAGTGAATTAGCAACTAGAATCAGTGATATAGGTGCCAAAGTAATAAGAGAGAAAGGTCTTACTCAGGTAAAGTTAATAGAATAAGAAAACATAATCTTAAAAAGATAAATCGGAAAGGTAAAAATTATAAGTTCTTTCCTATTTACTTCAATTTAATTAAAGCTAATTTAATTGATACTTTAAATCTTTAAGAGCTTGAAAGATAATAATAAAAACATTAAATTAAAGGGAAATCCATCCCATATAAGAAATGTGGGAAAAATTTTTATTAAAATGAATTCTACTCATATTAATTATCTATAATATATAATGAAATTATTAATCTAGAGTTCGAAAAAGAATTGGCTCAAAAAAATATATATGAATATGATGCAAAGAAAATCATAGCAAAAGAACTACCAAAATATTATCCCACTTTTAATTATCATAATAAATTGCTAATCGTTGACTGTGATACTGATCTTGAAAAAGCGATTCCTGAAAATCCTTGGCTTCAAACAGAAAAATTAGTCGCAAAACCTGATCAATTGTTTGGGAAAAGAGGAAAAGCTAAGCTTATTCTTCTTGATGCCAACTACAATGAAATGAAAAATTTTTGTCATTATAACTTAAATAAAGTCTTTGAAATTGGAAATGTACGAGGAAAATTGAAACGATTATTAATAGAACCATTTATCCCTCATGAAAAAGAATATTATATCTCAATTACAACGGAAAGAAACAATGATGTAATTCATTTTAGTTTTGAAGGGGGGATATTTGTTGAGGAGAATTGGGATAAAGTAATTCATATTCCTATACCTGTTGGAACGGATATAAATTCGTTTGATTTAGAAGGAAAAATCCCAAATCTCGGAGACTTAAAGGATACTATAATCCCCTTTATTAAAGGGCTTTATCAAGTGTTTATAAATCAAGATTTTGCATTCTTAGAGATAAATCCTTTTGCTATAACAAAGGATAAAAAAATAGTTCCTTTAGATGTTAAAGCGAGATTAGATGACACTGCGGCATTTCTCCATACGGATACTTGGGGGAATCCTGAAAAGCCCATTGAATTTCCCGCGGCGTTTGGTCAATCAATGAGTACTGAAGAGAAGAAAATTATGGAACTTGATGAAAAGACTGGAGCTTCGTTAAAGTTGACTATTTTAAACCGAGAAGGAAGAATTTGGACTATGGTGGCGGGTGGTGGAGCAAGTGTAATTTATACGGATACTATCGCGGATTTGGGCCTTGAAAAGGAATTAGCTAACTATGGTGAGTATTCAGGAAATCCCAGTCAAGAACACACCGAGATTTATGCCCAAACATTAATTAATTTGATTACAGAACATCCAGATCCTCAAGGAAGAGAAAAATATCTCATAATTGGGGGCGGAATCGCCAATTTTACGGATGTAAAAGCAACTTTCGGAGGAATAGTAAATGCTATTAAAAAATCAGTCGAAAAGTTAAAGAAAGCTAATGTAAAAATCTTAGTTCGACGAGGAGGACCTAATGAAAAGCAAGGACTTGAACTAATGAGGAAGGTTGGAGAAGAAACAGGCATCCCAATTGAGATCTACGATCGATATAGTAGTATGACACGCCCAGTTGCACGAATGGTAGAAAAAATGGGAGGTAAATAAAAAATGGAAGATTATGAACTTTTTAATGAGAATACTCAGGCTATAATTTATGGATTACAAGCAGCTCCCGTTCAAAGAATGATAGATTTTGATTATGTATGTCGTCGGAAAACCCCCTCTGTAGCTGCTATGATTCAACCTACGCAAGAGGCTGCGGTTGCTTATCATAAAGTATTTTGGGGGAGTAAGGAAATTATCATCCCGATCTATAAAACTTTAAATATGGCTTTAAAAAAGCATCCTAAGGCAGATGTCTTAATAAATTTTGCTTCTTTTCGGTCTGCTTATGATACTAGTAAAGAAGCACTTGAATCAGAGACAATCAGGGTTGTAGTGATTATTGCTGAAGGAGTACCAGAACGACAGAGTCAGTTTTTAAATAAAATTGCGCAAGAACGCCGAAAAGTCATTATTGGACCCGCAACTGTTGGAGGAATAAGAGCAGGAGCATTCAAGATTGGAAATACCGCTGGAACGCTTGAGAACATTATTTTGTCAAAATTATATCGCCCCGGGTCTGTTGGATTCGTTTCAAAATCAGGTGGGTTAAGTAATGAAATGAATTTTATGATTGCTCAAAATACAGATGGCGTTTATGAAAGTATAGCGATAGGAGGAGATCGATACCCTGGTTCACGCTTAATAGATCACCTCTTAAGGTATGAGGCAAATCCGAAAGTTAAAATGCTAGTTTGTCTAGGAGAAATCGGAGGTAATGAAGAATACGAAATAGTTGATGCTTTAATTAATGGAAAGATTAAGAAACCTCTTGTTATATGGGTAACAGGAACCGCAGCAAGAATTTTACCTAAAGGTTTACAATTTGGGCATGCTGGTGCGATGGCTGGAAGTGATAGAGAAACCGCTGAAGCGAAGAATAAGGCCCTTAAAGAAGCTGGAGCAATAGTTCCTGATTCATACGAAGATTTTGATAAAATGATTAAAGCAACCTTCGATAAATTAAAAACAGAAGGTAAAATATCACCAATTAAAGAAGAGGAACCACCTAAAATTCCACTTGATTTTAATGAAGCTATTCGTCTTGGAATAGTTAGACGCCAAAGTGATGTAGTAGTCACCATTTCAGATGATCGTGGAGATGTTCCAACCTTTGCTGGTATAGGTCTTGATGAAATAATCCGTGAGAACAAATCCATTGGATATGTAATTGGTCTCTTATGGTTTAAAAAAGAATTACCGGAATTCGCGCAACAGTTCATAGAAATGGTAATAAAGCTTACTGCTGATCACGGACCTGCTGTGAGTGGAGCGCATAATGCAATAATTACCGCTCGTGCAGGTAAAGATTTGATGTCTTCTCTCGCCTCAGGAATATTAACTATAGGTCCTCGATTTGGTGGAGCAATTTCAGATGCAGCAAAATATTTTAGAGAAGCTTTGCAAAAGCAGATGCCTCCGTTGGAATTTGTAAGTTATATGAAAAACGTTGTACAGATGAACATCCCTGGAATTGGACATAGAATAAAATCCGTACAGAATCCAGATGTTAGAGTAACCTTACTCAAAGATTTCGTATTTAAAAATTTTCAAAAACACCCCCATTTGGATTATGCATTGGAAGTAGAAAAACTCACAACATCTAAGCGTAATAACTTGATCCTAAATGTAGATGGATGTATTGGTATTACCTTTCTAGACTTATTAGAAAATTTAGATTTTAGTCAAGAAGAAATTGAGGATGTTATTCAAAGCGAAGCTTTAAATGGTTTATTTGTACTAGGAAGAACTATTGGAATGATGGGGCATGTATTTGATCAAAAACGTCAACGTGCTGCCCTATATCGACAACCTTGGGATGAAATTCTATTTGGAAGCTAAAAAAATATTCTAATTCTTTATTCAGAAATTTTATGTAATTTTTTTTATAAATTTATAATAATAAATTTTAAGAAAGACTAAAAATTAAAAACAAAAGCAAATCAAAAATAAAAATAAAAGATGTATTGAGGAAGAACTATATGGAAGATGTAGTACAAAAAGCAAAAGACCACTTTGAAGGATTAGTTAAAGCTCAATTGAAAAGAATAGAGGACCTTAAAAAAGGCGCTGATTGGATTGATTATTCCACATTGAAACCAATAATTATTGGAGTTGCTGGTGGAGATTATATTGGTCCAGAAATTACTAAACATGCTGAAAGTATTTTAAAGTTCCTTTTAAAGGAAGAAGTCGAAAGCGGTAAGATACAATTCAAAGATATTGAAGGCTTAACGATTGAAAATAGAGCAAAGTTAATGAAAGCTATTCCTGATGATGTTTTAATAGAATTGAAAAAATGTCATGTGATTTTAAAAGGTCCTACGCATACACCCTCATCAGCGGATTTAGCTTCGGGAAAATGGCCAAATTTAGAGAGCGCAAATGTTTCCATGCGACGTGAATTAGATTTATTCGCTAATGTCCGTCCTGTCAAAGTTCCCGAATTAGGTATAGATTGGATATTTTTTCGAGAAAATACTGAAGGTGCTTATGTTTTGGGATCTAAAGGGATAAGTGTAACTGAAGATCTAGCTTTTGATTTTTGTGTTCACACTAAACAAGGCACCGACCGAATATTACGATTAGCTTTTGATTATGCTAAAAAAACTGGAGCAAATCGAGTTTCTCTTGTTAGTAAAGCGAATGTTGTTAAAACAACTGATGGAATGTACCTTAATATGGCGAAAAAACTTGCCAAAGAAGAATATCCAGAAATCAAATTTGATGATTGGTATATTGATATCATAGCAGCAAAATTGATTGACCCTGAACGTCAAAAAGAATTCAAAGTATTTGTTGCACCTAATTTATATGGAGATATAATTACTGATGAAGCCGCTCAAATTCAAGGTTCTGTCGGTACGGCGGGTAGTGCAAACATTGGAAAGCGATATGCAATGTTTGAAGCGATTCATGGTACAGCACCTAGAATGGTAGAAACAGGAAGAACAAAATATGCGGATCCTACAAGCATAATAAAAGCGTCTGCTATGCTTCTAAACCATATTGGATTTGTAGGAAAGGCAAGAAAACTGGAAATGGCATTAGATATCTGTGCAATCTATGAAAAGAAGTTAAAAGTTACGGGACGAGACACTGGGGCAACTGGGGAAGAATTTGGTAAATATATCATGGAAACTTTACAAGATCCAAATCTTGAGAAAAAGTGGGAAAATTATCAGAAAAAGTAAGTATGAATCCATCTTTTTTATTCTTTTTTTTTCCTTTATCATTATGAAAATCTAAGATTAATACTTTTAAAATTTCGTAAAATTGAATGCAATTCAATTTTATTTAGAGGTGTGATTTTTTCTAATTTAAGATCTTAATCTTAAATTATATTGTAATTTAATACTCTTAAAGATCTATAATACAAAAAGATATTTTATAAATAATCTAATTAACTATTCTTGCTTATGTCTAAATCTAAAGTAAAGTTTAACGGAATTGATGATTATATTAATACATTTCCACAAAACATACAAGAGATCCTTCAGAAGTTAAGAAAAACTATTAGTAAGGCGGCTCCTAATGCTGAAGAAACAATCAGTTATCAAATGCCTACGTTCAAACTAAAGAGAAATCTAGTGCATTTTGCAGCATATAAAAATCATATTGGTTTTTATCCTACACCATCGGCAATTGAAGCATTTAAAAAAGAATTATCTTCATATGAAACATCAAAAGGAACTATCAAATTTCCACTGAATAAGCCGATACCCTTTGATTTAGTGAAAAGAATTGTAGAATTTAGATTAAGGGAAGATTTAAATCAGAAGTAAAAATTTCCCGCAATTTTTATAACTATTTAATTATTAAATATCCATAATTTTATGGTTTATCCCTTATTCAACATTATTTTAAGATTTTTATCCTTATTGTTATAGGTTTTGAGTTCTTAATACTTTTCCATAAATAAACATCATTATATCAGCTCCAACAAATCTATCGTGAGCATAATCTTCAGCATTAAAATATGAAACCCCCCAACCTGATTTGGAAAAAAATGGGATTATATCCTCTTTATTCAACCCCCATTTAAAATGACCAAAATAAGGCCCAAAATCAACCTCAGCGCAGACTGGGTCACATATGTCTACAAACAATTGATTGACTTTTGAGCTTAAATTTGCGATTTTCTTAAGTAGAGAAAAAACTTCTTCTTTTTTCATATAATAAACAAGCCCTTCCATGATCCAAAAAACAGGAATATCTTTTGAGAATCCGTATTCTATAAGCTGAGAAAACCAATCTGGGCTAGAAAGATCTGTGGAAATTCGCTTAAGCTTGCATAACGGATCGATATTCTTTAAAATTTCTTCTTTAAAATCATTTATTATAGGAAAATCGATTTCAAAAGTTATATGTTCACCAAATTGAAGCGGGTTAAATCTATAAGCTCGTGTATCTAATCCTGAACCTAAAATAACTATCTGTGAAGTTTTATGTTCTTTACACCAAGTTGTTAACAAATTATTCTCGACGAAATAAGAACGTATTAAGGGATAATCATTTATAGCAAAACTCGGGGCTTTCTTAAAATATGAAGATAAATCACCCGCTAAGAGCTCAGCAAAAGGATCTATGAATAGAGGTGCATCTTTCTTATTTTCCTGAGCTCGATAATAAGCCATAAGACGGGCTGTAAAGGGAATTCCACCCTCATTTTCATCTAGATTATTCATCATTTTTTACACGTAGTTTTCATTGTTTATAAGATAAGTGTCCTAGAAGATCTTTATTTAATGAAATTATTAAAAAATGTCAATTGATATAACCTTAAAAAGGTAATTAATTTAGAATTTGAAGATACATTTTATTCCAGCACTACTTGAATAAATTTTTTTTGCAGTTTAAGCATAGATTCTAAAATTATTTTAGCTTGCGAAGTACTATTAATAACTGGATCGGCTAGAAATGCTTGTAGAGCAAGCTTTTTGGATCTTTTAAGAATCGCATCAACCACAAGATCTTGTACTGAAGCTTGTGTTTGCAATAGCGCTGCAAGACCCTTAGGATAATCTCCCAGTTTGATTGCTTGAATACCTTCCCTATTTACAATTGCTGGGCATTCTACTACAAGGTCTTTAGGAAGGTTAGTGATGACTCCATCATTTGGAAGGTTTACCGATAATTCTTCGTGATTATCATTGGTTAAAATACCTTCTATTATAGGTATCGCTCTTTCACCATCTGGTTTGACGAGTTTATGACCTTTCCCGCCTTTTATTTTCCGTTTTATTCTTTCAAAATTTTTTGCCAAGTGTATTTCGTAAGATTCCCAGAACTCACGTCCGTGAGGTAAATCTGCGACTTCCCTTGCCCAAGACATGTACTCTCCATAATGATTATCGGTAGTATAGGGTAAGTAATCGTATGTTTCTAAAATATACTTTATAAGAGACACATCTATGCTTTTACTTAATTCACCTAAAATTGCGGGTCCATTTTTTCGGATTTTTGGATAAGCATCTTCTCCTGAATCGCGATATTTTGCTTTTAAGATAACTCCAAAATGATTTAAGCCTCCTGCTTTATATTCGATATCTGACATTTTGGTATTTAATATTCTTGAAAGATAAATATCAGCATTCGCAATTTCATGGCATAAACCTACAAATTTCTGATTGGGAAATTTACGTTTTATCGCAAGACAAATTCTACTCATAGGATTGGAATAATTTATAAATAATGCATTAGGACATACTTTCTGAATATCCTCACAAATATCTAAAATAGGGGGAATTACTCTTAATGAATGGAAAAAACCTCCTGGTCCTCCGTTCTCTCCAGTAATTTGCGTACTGCCCCACATCATTGGGAATTCAAAATCCCATCTTAAAATTTTAAATCGTGGAGGTATCTCTATCGCGTTTATGACATAATTCGCATTTTTTAAAGCTTCTTTTCGATTTAAAGAGGATTCGATTTGAAAATCTAACTTTTTATCCTCAACAGCGGCTTGGCACGCTTGGGTTGCTAAATCTAGATTTTCTTCGTTTATATCGAGTAAACATACAGTCGATCCAGTTAACGCATCACTATTTATTATAGATCCTACTGAACCTAAACCAAATTGTAGAGAACCAGCTCCAATTATAACAATTTTCACTTTACTCACTTTTTCTCACTTACTCGTGTTATTATATTTATATAAAAAAATCAATTGATAATTTCTTAAAAAGCTAATCCCCATCTAAAAATTTTTTTACTGTAACCTCTTATCATATATTTCTTTAATCTTTTTCTTTACTTCTGCGAGTTTTTCACCACGCAACGGAAAGAAAAGTAAAATGAGAAATCCAATACTAAAAAATATTATTGGGATGAGTCCAACTCCAATTTGAATTCCCAGAACTGTGCTTTCTTTTTGAATTACTCCTATCCCTTCGACATATCCTGAGATTGAAAGAATTAGTGTAAAGAGAAAAATCATTAACTGTTTATTTGGTGAAATGAAAATTGCATTAATTCCGTTAAAAGTTCCGATGGGTCTATTACCCGTCTCTAATTCGTATTCATCAATTACATTTCCAAAAATAGGTGTAGAAAGGATCCAAAATGCAGCATTTCCCATATTAATGATCAAATAACTAATAACCGCCAGTACAAAAATTCTGGTTAATAAAAGCACGAGAAACGCAATAATACTTGTCATTATGAACATCATGAGGGTTTTTCTTGGGCCAAATTTCTTGTTGACAATTTGTACCAAGTAATATGCGAAAAAAGTGAAGGGTAATGTAATGGCACCAACTATCATAACTTCCATTCCCCCTACTCCAATTACTTTTTCAAAATAAAAAACCTGAAAAGTTATAACCGTTGCAGAAACAGCACCTAAAACAAATTGAAAAAGGATGTAAAAAATAAAGGTTTTTGATTTGAGAGTTTGCTTAATGAGTTTTTTAATTTCAGGAAATGTCTCTCCATCGTATAATTTAAGAGGTTCTTTTATCCCTCTTGCACCATATAATGCAACTCCCACACCAATAATTCCTACAAGTGTAAGTACTAAAATTATGATAGGTAAAGGGAAAGGATTAACTTCTCCAATAAAAAAAAACATTATTAATAGGTATGAGATTATACCTAAAATGGTTTGGAATACTAGATTTGTTGAAACTATTGAAGCTCTTTCGCTATCATCATCGGTTATCGAAATCATAAGGGCTCCTCTATTAATATTATTCATAGCAAATCCAGTATCATAAAGTAAAAGCGCTATAAACAAAAGAATAAAGATGAGTTCATGAGGGAAATCTGGGCTAATGAAAATCATCAAAAAATATCCAATAGCAACCAGAGGAAGTGAGCGAATTAACCATCTCTTTCGTTTTCCTTTCCCTTCAACGGGTACTGTTCGATCTGAATAAAATCCTATTATTGGATCATTAACGGCATTAATTATTGCAAATAATAATTGTACGATTCCATACAATAAAGCGGGAAATAATATGAGATCGGTATAATATTTTAGCATGGCTCCATCTATCATACTTCCTATGAATGTTATTCCCGCGATTGTTAAACTATAATACACCTTTTGACTAAATGAAACTTTATGGACTTTATTCTCTTCCTCTAGCTGGCCCTCACTTTTTCTTTTAAGCATAGAAATCTTGCATTTTTTTTATTATAAATAAAAAGATATAAATCACTGTTGTTTTAGTTTTCAGCATTATATTTTATCATAATCTTTAATTAATAATTATTATTTAACTATCAGAATTTGAATACAAATATGCATAGGGAATTCTAAAATGCCGAAAGCGTATGTAAATAATATATCGATTGAATATGAAACAATTGGGGAACCGTCTTCAAAACCTTTATTATTAATAGCAGGGTTGGGAAGTCAATTACTTGCTTGGTCAGATGTGTTTTGCGAAGAGTTGGCCCGTAATGGCTTTTTTGTTATAAGATTTGACAATCGAGATGTTGGTTTATCAACAAAGTTTGAAGAGGCGGGTATACCTGATATGATGGAGATTAGTGCTGCATATACTCGTGGAGAACAGCCCATGATTCCCTATACTTTAGAAGATATGGCTGATGACGCCATCGGCGTATTAGACCACCTTAACATTGAAAAAACCCATATTTGCGGCGCCTCTATGAGGGGAATGATCGCGCAAATTATAGCCTATAGATATTCATCTCGTGTATTATCTCTCGCAGTAATTATGAGCACTACGGGAAATCCTAACCTTCCACCTTCAAAACCTGAAATTATGATGCAATTCTTTGCTCCCGTTCCATCCGAACGTGATGCATATATTAATGAGATGGTTAAACGGGATAGTTTAATTATTGGTACATTCCCTTATGATGAGAAACAGTCAAGAGAGTATAGGATAAAGGAATACGATCGGTGCTTTTATCCTGAAGGAATAACACGTCAATTGGCAGCGATGGCGATACCTGGTAATATTAAGCCCTATATAACCGCAATATCAACACCTACAATTGTTATTCATGGCAGGGAAGATCCTTTTAACCTTATAGAAGCAGGCAAAGATATTGCAGCAAGCATACCTAAAGCTGAATTATTAATTATTGAGGGAATGGGTCATAGTTTTCCTCGTGAAAGAATACACCAGATAATTGATGCTTTAATTGCGAATAGCAATAAAAGTTCATTAACTTAAAACCAATTTTATAATTTTAATTGATAAGTCTCGTTTATTTACTATTAATTGAATATTGAGTAATAAATGGTCCTTTCTATTTTTCGTAAATGGTCATATAATGCACTTCGAGAACAAAGAAAATGCAATAGAAACCCTCCATAAAATTTTAAAAGAAAATGAATGATCTATTATTTTTAGCATTTCCAGATCATTCTTTTTTTTTTCTTCTTGTGGACTAATAATTATCAATTTCCTTTAAAAAATCGAATATAAAGGGCAATGTCCAATATTATAATATTGTTTTTTGCAAAATTTTATTCTAATTTTGAATTAATGATTTTTATGCTTAAATTTAATGGTGGGTTATCATTCCCTTCACAGAATTGATAATCTTAATAATTAGTATCAAATTAATTATGATGATCACTTATAGAATAAAAATTAAAGGTTTCTTTATGAGAAAAAAAATCATTATTATCGGGGCTCTAGGAATGGACTTTCACCTCTTCAACACGGTTTTTAAAGATAACGAGGATTATGAAGTAGTAGCATTTACTATAGCGGGAGAGCAAAATGTTGGAACTGTAGAAGAGGAAGAGAGAAGGTTTCCAGCAGAACTGGCGGGTATATTATATCCCAATGGTATTCCCATGGTCTCAGAAGAATTACTTGAAGAATTAATTAAAAAATATAACGTAGATGAAGTAGTATTTGCTTATTCCGATGTATCCCATGAAGAGGTTATGCATAAAGCAAGTAGAGCTTTATCAGCAGGAGCAAATTATCGTATAATTTCTGGGCGGTTTACGCAGATAAAGGCGAATAAACCAATAATTGCGGTGTGTGCTGTGAGAACGGGGTGTGGAAAAAGTCAGGTTTCGAGAGCAATATATCGTTATTTAAAAGAAAAAGGTATAAAGGTCGTGGCGATAAGAGAACCTATGCCTTATGGAGACTTGATTCAACAAAATGTAATGCGATTTGAAACATATGAAGATTTAGATAAATACGATTGTACAATAGAAGAACGAGAGGAATATGAACCCTATATAAGACAAGGATTAGTAATTTATTCGGGAGTGGATTATGAGAAAATTGTCAGAAAAGCGGAAGAAGAAGCAGATGTGTTGGTATTTGATGGTGGTAATAACGAAATTTCCTTTTATATCACTGACCTTCTTTTTGTAGTTGTAGATCCTTTGCGACCAGGTCATGAGATAAAATATCATCCTGGAGAAGCTAATGCTCGATATGCTGATGTATTTGTTATTAATAAGATGAATAGCGCTAAATCAGAGGATGTGAAAGTAGTTGAAAAAAATTTAGAGCAATTAAATCCAAAAGCTGTTAAAATATATACTAATTCTACGGTTATCGCTGATAATCCTCTCAAGATGAAAGGAAAAAAGGTTATTGTGGTGGAAGATGGCCCAACGCTCACTCATGGAGGTATGGCAATTGGTGCAGGTTATGTTGCTGCTAAGAATGCTGGTGCAAAAATAGTAGATCCGAAACCGTTTCTGATGGGTACTATGAAAGATGTATATGAAGAATTTCCCCACATTACAGAAATAGTGCCTGCTATGGGTTATACTGACGAACAAATAGAGGATTTAGAAAAAACTCTTAATCAAGCTAAATGCGATATTATTGTAAATGGAAGTCCTATAGATTTAGAAAAATTAGTGAAAGTAAATAAACCAATCGTAACCGTTAGATATGATATTGAAGCTATTAAGAGTCCTACAATAGAAGAGATTCTTGATGATTTTGTCAAAAAACACTTAAAGTAATCATTCAATTTTTTATAAGAAGGAAATATCTTAATTATAAGATCATTACCTTCCAATAACCATTATTAACTATGTTTCATATTGGTGAAAAAATGGCTTTAGCTGAGAAGAAATACGAAATTCGCGATGTCCAGAATGGATATGCGAATAGAACCTTATATGTTAACCTTACCAAAAAGGAAATTCAGATCAAGCCTGTCTCAAATGAGATGAAAGAGAAATTTACGGGCGGTAAAGGGTTTGATCTCTGGTTGATGTGGAATGGGCTTCCAAAAGATAAAAAAGTCAAATGGAATGACCCGGAGAATGAGATTTGTATCTCCTCTGGTCCATGTGGAGGTAGCGTATTTTATCCAGGTTCTGGCAAATCAATAGTTACAAGTATTTCTCCATTAACGGATATTATCATAGATAGTAATGTAGGAGGATATTTTGGCCCTTATCTAAAATTTTCAGGATTTGACGCACTAGAAATTCAAGGAAAATCAGACAGAGAAGTTGTAGTATATATAGATGGTGTTGAAGGTTATGTGCAATTAATTGAAGTTTATGAAGAAGATAGTCTTTCAGTTTATTCTCATGAATTAACACAACAACTTACTGAAAGATATGCTAAAGACCCGATTGAAAAAACAAGAATTTCAGTGGTTAGTACTGGTCCTGCCGCGAAAAAATGTAAATGGGGAATATTAAACTTCTCATGGTATGTACCAGGGCGAAAATGGGCATCCTACAAGCAAGCAGGAAGAGGAGGGATAGGTTCAGTCTTCGCAAATAAGAATATTAAAGCACTTGTGTGTCGTTCACCAAAAGTTACTGTATCATCCAATAACCCTGCAGATTTAGAAATCGCTCGGGAAATTGGAAAAATTCACACTGAAGAAATTATTAAGTATGATCCCATTCAAAATGAAATGAGAAGGGTTGGAACTGGTCATCTTCCAGATATCATGAATGTCACTGATCTTTTACCTACAGAAAATTTTCGATATGGTCAACATAAAGAGATTGAAGGAAAGGAAATACCTTATAACCGGGAAGAGATGAGAAAAGTATACTCTGGAAGAGAGGGAGCAGATGGTTGTTGGATTGGATGTACAGTTAGTTGCTCTCATTATTCAGAAGATTATCAAGTTAAAACTGGCCCCTTTAAAGGCCAGAAGGTAATAGTAGATGGTCCAGAATATGAAACCATTGCGGGAGTGGGGTCAAATTGGGGAATTTGGGATCCTCAATTTGTTTTGGAAGTAAACTTTTATGCGGATACCTATGGTATTGATACAATTAGTCTTGGAACGGGAATTGCCTTTGTAATGGAATGTTATGAAGCTGGGATATTGGACAAAGAAAAAACGGGAGGATTAGAGTTAAATTTTGGAAATAGAGAAGCAGCGATAGAATTAGTTCATCAAATTGCTAAAGGTAAGGGATTTGGAGCTATTGTAGGTCAAGGAATTGTAAATATGAAAAAATACTTTTCTGAAAAATTTGGAGCTGATTCTCAATTTTTGCAAGACATTGGCATGGAACACAAGGGCTTGGAATTTTCAGAATATTTAACGAAAGAATCGCTAGCTCAACAAGGGGGATATGGTTTAACGAACAAAGGGCCTCAACACGATGAAGCTTGGTTAATTTTTGAAGATATGATACGCAATACAATGCCCACTTTTGAGGACAAAGCGAAAGCTCTCTGGTGGTTCCCTTTGTGGCGCACATACTTTAGTCTTTGTGGGCTTTGTAAACTTCCATGGAATGATATTGTGCCACCAGATAACGCTGAAAATCCTATAAAAGATCCAACGACCAATGAATTGGTGCGCGCTAAGATTCCTAAGCATGTGGATTATTATGCTAGATATTTTTCATCTATAACAGGCAAAATAAGTACACCTGAAGACCTTATAACTATGTCCGAGAGAGTTTACACTTTTCAACGAATTTTTAATATTCGCTTAGGGAAAGGACTTAGAGAACACGACTCTAATTTACCTTATAGAGCAATGGGTCCTGTAACAGCAATAGAATACGAAAGCAGAAAGGATAGATATGATCAACAACTTGAAGAGTTAAAAATAAAGATAAAAGGAAAATCAACTGAAGAAAAAATTAAACTTCTGAGGGAACATCGTGAGCAACAATATAGAAAATTACAAGATGCTGTTTATCGCGAGAGAGGATGGAATCAAAAGGGCTGTCCTACGATGGAAAAAGTAAAGAAATTAGGGATTGATTTTGATGATGTCATTAAAATTATAAAACCATATCAATAACCTAAAAAAATTATATGATTTTTTATGGAAAATATAACTACACATCCTATTCTTGACATTCCACACAGAAAGAAAGTTAAATTCACATTTGATGGTGAAGAACTAACTGGGTTTGAAGATATGGTTATATCTTCTGCGCTTTTTTTAAATAAAGTAAAGATTTTTGGACATCATGAAAAAGATTCATCTCCTCAAGGAATATTTTGTGCGAATGGACAATGTTCCCAATGTAATGTAATAGTAGATGATATTCCTGTAAAAGCATGTATGACACCATTAAAGGACGGAATGGTTATTGAAAGTTGTAATGGATTACCAGATTTACCATCTGAAGTTAATCATGTTGATGTTAAAGATATATCAATCATTTCTACTAAAGTTCTTATAATTGGTGGAGGTCCTGCGGGACTTTCTGCCGCAAAGACCTTAGGCGAACATAATATTGAAGTTTTGCTAATTGACGATAAATCAAGTCTTGGAGGAAAATTAATACTTCAGACTCATAAGTTTTTTGGTTCACAGGAGGATGTGTATGCTGGAAAGAGAGGGATTGAGATTGGAAGTTTATTAGGTAATATCGTGAGTGATCTTGGCTCCATTAAAGTTTGGCTAAATAGTGCTGCGTTAGCAGTGTTTTCAGATGGATTAATTGGAATTTTAAAGGATATGAACGAATATGTTTTAGTAAAACCAAAATATCTTTTAATTGCAACGGGTGCTCGTGAAAAGATGCTAGTATTTCCGGGTAACACTCTTCCAGGTGTCTATGGGGCTGGAGCGTTTCAAACCCTTGTAAATCGTGATTTAATAAAGGCGGCTGAGAATATCTTTATTATTGGAGGGGGAAATGTTGGATTAATTGCAGGATATCATGCTATTCAAGCAGGAATAAATGTAGTAGGTTTGGTTGAAGTATTACCTCAATGTGGAGGATATAAGGTACATGAAGATAAATTACGTCGGTTAGGAGTACCCATTCTAACAAGTCACACCGTTATTTCTGCAAATGGAAAAGAAAAAGTTGAATCTCTTACTATCGGGAAACTACTTAAAAATGGAGAAATTGATCAAGATTCTATCAAAACCTACAAATGTGATACAATCCTAATAGCAGTTGGATTAAACCCTGTAAATGAATTTTATCATAAGGCAATGCAATTCAATTTAAAAGTTTGGGTAGCTGGGGATGCCCAAGAAATAGCAGAAGCGTCAGCAGCAATCTACACTGGAAAAATTGAAGCTTTAAAAATAATAAAAGAAATGGGTATAGCATTTACTGAAAATGTTGAAGAATTAGAAAAGCTTGCGACTTTAATGAAAGCAAAGCCTCCAGAACCAGTTGATATAGATATAATCAATAAAGAAGAAGGAATTTTTCCCTTGTTTCATTGTAATCAAGAAATTCCCTGTAATCCGTGTACTAGCGTTTGCCCACAAGGCCAAATCAAAACGATGGATGATTTAATTACCCAACTTCCTTACTTTCTTGGAGAACAGGACTGTATTGGATGTGGAAAATGTGTAGCTGTCTGTCCAGGTTTAGCTGTGACCCTTGTGGACTATAGAAAAGATAGAGAGACCCCCACGATTACCTTTCCGTTGGAATTGACCCCAGAGAAAATAGTTCTTGGGAAAAAGGTTTTGTTAGTTAGTAATGAAGGAGAATTAGGAGAGTTTGAAGTTGTTAGAACTAGATTTTTGAAAGAATATCCAAAAACCCAATTAATTTCCGTAAAAGTACCGTCAAATCTCGCGAATATTGCTGTGGGGATTAAATTAGTTAAATCTAGTTACTCAGAACCTATGGATTCATATCAACAAACGTATACGGACGATGATATCATAGTTTGTAGATGTGAGCGAGTTTCTGTGGGTGAAATAAGAAAGTGGATTCGGTATGGTGTACGCGACTTTAACGAATTAAAAGCCTTAACTAAAGCAGGGATGGGATCATGTGGTGGTAAAACCTGTACACCCTTAATTCAACGAATTTTCCGTGAGGAGGGAGTACCTGAGGAACAAATAAATCTTGGAACCCAAAGACCAGTCTTTATAGAAGTACCTATGGGTTTATTTGCTGGACTGAAATTGAATAAAGAGTGAACCTATCTATGACAGAGTACGATGTAATCATTGTTGGAGCTGGCAGTATTGGTGTACCAACAGCATTAGCATGTGTACATGGAGGTTTGAAAACGCTTGTTATAGACATGTTTCCATCTGTTGCTCAAGCGGATAATAAGCATGCAATTGGTGGTATTAGAGCCACACATTCAGTAAAGAGTAAAATTTGGTTGTGCCAAAGGTCAATTGAAATATTCTCTTCATGGGAGGATCTGTATAATGAAGATATTTGGTGGAATCAAGGGGGATACACTTTTTTAGCGTTTTCTAAAGAAGATGAAAGATTATTAAAGGATACAGTAAAGCTCCAAAAGCGTTTTGGGTTAAATATTGAATATATTGATAAAGAAAAAGTAAAAGAAATAATTCCTGGAATTAATGATAATAATTTATTAGGTGGAACTTTTAGTCCCGAAGATGGAAATGCGTCACCTTTATTATCGGTTCATGCTTTTTACCGTAGATCTAAAGAATTAGGAGCCGTTTACAAATTCAACGAGCAAGTTACAGATATAGATAATAATAAAAATAATAACTTCGAAATTAAAACTTCAAAAGCAAAATATACGGGACAGTATATTATTAATGCAGCAGGGGCTTATGCTAAAATTATTGGAAAAATGGTTGATGTTGACTTACCAGTAAATCCAGAGTCCCATGAAGCGGGAATAACCGAACCCATTAACCAATTCTTTTCTTGTATGGTTGTTGATATCAAACCAGCTATCGATCCAAAATTCGGAAATTCTAACAATTATTATTTTTACCAAAATAAAGAAGGTAAAATTTTATTTTGTTTGACTCCGGAGCCCAATATTCCCGGAGTAGATAGGAATGAAACTAGCTCCTTTCTACCTCAAATAACAAAAAGAATGATAAATCTGCTTCCAAGGCTAAAAAATGTAAAAATACGAAGAACATGGAGAGGTCTATATCCAATGACGCCAGATGGGAACCCCATACTCGGAGAAGTAGAGGAACTAAAAGGATATATAAATGCAGTTGGGATGTGTGGTCAAGGATATATGCTTGGCCCAGGTATCGGAGAACTTTTATATAGATTAATTGTAGATAAACAAACTACAAAAGATAAAGTAATATTAAACGAACTAAGGCATGATAGAGATTATTATAAAGAAGAGGAATTGAAGTAACCAATAATATATTTATTATCTAAATAAACTAAAAAATCTTCAATTCTCATATCAACATTAACTTTCTAATATAATTCTTTTAGATTTAACTTTACAATTAACTATAATAGTTATTTCGTAATAGTAGATAAGCTCTGCTGTAATTTAGCAATTTGAATTATGAGAAAGGTTAAAGATGTAAGGTAAAATTATTTATCTTATCTTCATCTTAGCCATTACGACAATTGGGCATTTTAATTACTCTTGAAACGTTTGAAATCGTAAATAAGAATTGTGTTATATTTTAAAATTACTGACAATAAAGTGTATTAATTATTAGTTGTAAAAATCGTATTTTTCTTTGATTTTATTACCCAAGGAATTATTAAATCACTTTTTCTTGCTTAATTTGAAATCTTGTTTATAAAGCGGTGAAAAAAATGTCTGAAGTATCAGAAAAAGAAATTACTAAAGAAATTGAAAAGAAAGAAGAAAAACCCTTAAAACGAAGTGTATATCCTGAGATTTTTTGAATTAAATCAAAAATATCTCTGTTGTCTGCTTTGAATTTTATCTCAATTAAAATAACCCTACCATCAGAAACAACCATATCAATATCAGTATTATAGTTTTGGTAATATATCTTTCCTTCTTTGTCAATTAATACCTCTCTCTTAATTTCACCTTTCGAGATATTTTCTTTAATGAGCTTATCTTTGAGAAAATTAAGAATTACATCTTGTAATTGTTCTCCTCCTCTCGATGATAGTGAAGTAAGTTTCATACGTAATCTCTCACTTTTAGCTCTCTGTTCCTCAAAACCCTTATTCATCTGTATGATTAGAGCCTCAAACCGCTTATCCATTTCATGATGTAATACTTCAAATCGTTTGTCAAATTCAGATATTACTGTACGTATATCCTCCTTAGTAGCAACTATTCCCGAGAGAGCTGTAATGATAGCACCTTTTATTTCATTATCCTCTACAATTAATCTCGGTAAGAGCTACAAAAATTCTTCTTTATCCATTTTCCTATGGAGCCTTCTTGTTTTCCTATTATCTATATTGCGATCTACTCACTTAAACTTATGGATTTTTAAATAAAATAATTTTACCGGTGTCTGAATTCGCGTCTTACTCATTAGTCGCAATGAATAATGCCACTTCTAATGTTTATACCCCCGAATTCTTTTAATGAAATTTCTTCGAAATTTCCTCTTTAAAATTTATTACATAATTGTAATAATCAATAATTCCTTCAATTCCATCCATTAATTATGAAAAAATTAGCAAAATAAATTTTATTTACCTTAAAATCATTAGGACAAAAATTAGGATAAAAATTATAAGACCGAATTTCCACCATCTGATCATAGCATTATATTGTTTCGCATCTGAGATTAAATTGAAACAAATTAATTATCGAATTTTACTTTGAAAGAAACCAATAGGAGGATATACCGTTATAGTTCTAAGCTTTCCTGGTTACGTTAATTTCGGAGATTATATTGAAGATGCTTTTTATGAATTTAATCTGAGAAATAATATATACTTTCTCCCCAAAATAAATCTTATCCATTTCGCTTGTAAGAATGTTATTAAGTAGTGCCTTGCTAAAATCATCTAAAAAGGAAGCAATAACAAAAACTATCTTTGGAACATTCATATGTATAGATCTTGACCACTAACAATTGTTTCACACATCGAAGGACAAATCTTAAAATACTACTTCTAGCATATAGATACCTTAAGAATCCAAAACTTAATTTGATTTAAATGATGACTTGATTTGAGATTCCTTACTAAAAAATAGTAAGGAGATGTTAAATAACAAATAAATTCAAATAATTCTTAAAGAATATTTATATTAAGATGGAAAAAGAACATAATAGAATTCACCTTGATAAAGAAAGAATTAAAAGGTATAAAGAAAAATTGGAATATATGGAAAAAATAAGTCATAATTTTGAAGAATGGACGAAAAATGTCAGCGGAAATGATTCTTCAAATAGGATAACAATGAAAGATCAATTCTCAATTTATCATGCGTTTCAAATCATGGCAGAACTAGTGGCAGATATAATCGCAATGGTAGTAAAGGATATAAAAGTAATCCCAAAAAATGATTATGACAATATTGATACCTTGAGAAAAAAAAAATTAATTTCCCAAGAATTATCAAATCGGTTAAAAAAAATTAACGGTTTACGAAATCGACTTGTCCATCATTATAACGATGTCGATGAAGAGATTGCTTATAATGATTGTAAATCATATCATAGCAATATAAAACATTTTGTAAAGGTGATTGATACATGGCTAAAAATAAACTCATGACGCAAATTTACAAGGATTTTTTACCAATAATGAACATAAAAGAGATCACAGGCTTATTATTGTTCGGCTCTCATGCCACAAACCAGCAAACTAATCGAAGTGATATCGATATTTGCATTGTTGCGCCCAATACTGATAATCACCGATTATTTTTGAATATATTAACCAAAATCAACGTTAACCCTAAAAACTACGACATCCATATGTTCTCTGAATTACCCATCCATATCAAGATTCAAATCATCGAAAAGGGAATATTAGTCTATTCCCCAAATCAATATGATCTCTATGAATATTTCTACTTTTATCGAAAACTATGGAACGACCAAAATAGACGACAAGAACTAACAAAAGAAGAACTTCTTGCCTTATAAATGAGATACAGGTTAATCTATTACGCTTAGGCCCAATAAGATTTAAATTTTTTCATTAAAATATATGATAAAATCTCAACTCTTCCAGATTCTAAAAATATATGTTGAGGATCACATTGTTCTATGAAATTTACCGTAGATTCAAAATCACTATGATCACTTAAAGGAATGTAATTGACAACTCGATATTTTTCTTTAAAGCTATCAAGAAAGACTCTTCCTGAGAATATTAATCCTTTTTAGCCACTATTAATTAAACTTAAAATCGGATTTTTCGATAACTCGGTTGGAGAAGTAATGAAGAGGAAATTTGAGCCTGCTTCTAATTCTTTTTTGGTCTCTTTAAAATATATCTTGTAATTAGGAAATACTATATCATTTTTTTCTAATATTTTTACAATATCACCAATATCTTTACCTATATATATCTTAAAATCATTATTGAGCATTCCTAATAACAATTGACTTTTACCGTAAGAATAACCTAATAATATTACAGATAAACCACACTGAAAATATTGATTAATCGTTTTATTTGTCAATGTGTAAATCTCATTAAAAGAAGGAAATTTGTAAAAAGGCTTCCCAAAAGTCGCATCAATAATCAAATAATCACATGATTGGGGCTTTAATTCATTAATGTTAATACCTCCAAATAAAGTGCGACGTTCTATAATAAATTCACTGGTGTAGAAAATAGTTTTCGTTCCTTCTATTAATAGACTATTCGATCCAAATGCATGACCATTCTCCAAAATAGTAAACTTAAGCCCTTTATAGTCTATTGAAATAGGATTTTTAGTATGTCCATTAATTAACCAACTCTCGTTATTAAATGAAAATTTCCCTTTTGTTCTGTATGTCATTAACTCTCTTGTTATTTTGGAACAAATCACATATGGAAAACGATTATCTCTTATGGAAATTTCTCCCTTTTTAAATCCTTTTTGAGGAATATGATCCATATGGGCATGGCTTACAAAAAGAATTTCTGCACTCAAGTCCCAGTGATCAATTGCGATTCTAACATTATCTATTAAAATAAATACTCCTTGACCGTTTATCCCTTTCCGAATCTTAATATCCCCATTCTCGCTTTGAACACTATTTTTAATTATCTGGCGTAATTCTGATTGAATTATTGATCTTGTGTTTCTTATTTTTCCTTGAGAATCCTTTCCTATCATTATAAAAGTTAACCTCAACCTTTTAAACAATAATTCTTACATTCACAATCTTTACACTTTCCTATATCTTTTGTTGGTCCAGGAATCCTCTCTTTAATTAACATTTCGCGTACTTCTCCAATTATTTTTAGAACATTTAATCTATCTTCAATCTGTATCGGATAATTGATAATCTTTCCAAGCTCCGAGTAATAAATCTTAGCTATTTTAACAAGAAAATCAAAGTTCTTCTCAATTAATATTGCTTGAGCAACAATTTGATTCTTATGCGAATTTTCTAAAGTTTCTGGAGGAGATTTTCCCGTCTTGACTTCAACAGGATATGCTTCTGCTCCATTAAACTCAAAATAATCTATTAATCCCACTAGTCCTGTATCAGGATCACTTAAATATACATTAAAGTATTCTTGAATACTCTCCTCATCGGAACTTTTTAAATATCTCTGAAGATGGTCGTGCTTATCTGTACCATATTCCATCTTATATGAAGTCCACATCGGAGCATGAAGTATATTTCTAAAAAAAATTATACGTTTACAATATGAAAAAGAGGCGATTCTATTATATGTGGAAAGTTTACAGCATCATGGAGAAGAGATTCCCACTGAAGGGGAGACTTTAGAATATACAATGATAGTGAACATTGATGCCTAAACTTCCAACGTTAAATACAAAAAAAGTCATCAAAAAAAAGATGAATTATATTGATTTATCCTTATAAGACCATCCAATATTTATAAAAAAGGGAATGAGTTCAGACTAAAATTAAGAATTTTAAAGTGATTTATTATCACAAAATAGTAGAAGTCCCTTTTCGCAGAAAATGAATATCATGTATTATTTCATTAGAAGATAAGGATAAACCTAAATTTATCTTGGATGGCAATGACTTTAAAATGCTCGAGGAATTTTACGAGGAGAACACTATTGTTCTCTCTCTTCCAGCATGGTGGGGTGTTCCTCGGATATGAAGAAACAGGGAGGCATTAGCCAAACAACTAGGAAAGTATCATCCAGTTAATGTGCTTTCTATTCAAAAGCACCCGGAGGAAAAAAATCAACACATAGAACCAACGTTAGTAGCATTAATATTGTCAATTTGACTTGCTCTGATCTCTGATATCTATTGGATAAAGTAAAACTAATATGACAAAAATAGTAAGTACTAATCAGTGTAGCTTTTGAAAAAAATATATTTATATATTATCATAAATATATTATTGATAATAGATTCAATAATTTGTGATTAAAATGGGTTATAAAACAATTTCGCTCTCAGATGAGGCATACAATGTATTAAAAACCAAGAAACTTAAAGGTGAATCATTTAATGACTTGATCCTGAGATTACTGTCTGAACCCGAACAAAAAGATATCATGAAGTTAAGAGGGAGTTGGAAAGGCTCCAATGAAGAAATAGAGAATATTTTATCATTAATATATAAAAATAGAGAGCACGCTAAAATACGAAGGTAACTAGAACTATGGTGCTACTAGATACAGATCTTTTAATTGGGTTTTTAAGAGATAATAATGAAGCAGTTAAAATGATATCAAATTTACTTAAAAAGCATGTGATCCTTTATACAACTTCAATAAATACGGCTGAATTATACTTTGGTGCTTTTTTATCTTCGAAAGTTCAAGAAAATATGGAAGCTGTAGAGAAGTTACTTAACACCCTTAAAATAATTCCTTTTGAATTAGTTCACAGCAAAATTTATGGTGAATTAAGATCAGATTTACAGAAAAGAGGAGAAATAATAAATGAGATGGATATCTTTATTGCAAGCATGGCAATTGAAAAAGACCTTCCGATAATTACCAGAAACACAAACCATTTTGAAAGAATCATGAAATTGAAAGTTGAAATTTGGTGATCATAGTTTTCATAGATTTTCTGCATGTAGAATGCATTGAACCTCCAAAAGTCAATCCATGCAGCAACATCAATTTCTGCTTGATAAACTGTCTTTCCAATACCCAACATTGTTGCTGCGGTCATAGTAGGGCGATAAGGACCCGAAGAATAGCTCCACAACTTTAAGAAAAATCATGGCTCTATCATACTATGAAATTATCGTCCAAGTTTTTTTAGAATCAAGTGCTGATTTAATAGCACATACAACTTCCTCTTCTCCCTCATTATTATATCTATCTAAAATATGGTGATGATTATACAGCATTATAGAATAACTCATATCTCCTGTCCTCACTGCATTCCCATTGAAAATAAGAGGGATTTCAAGCTTTGTTGATTTGAGTTTATTGATGGCTTTTTTCAATATATCCTTTTCTGGGCTTTCAGGCAAATAATTAAGTATCCTTTCATTCTTTGGATAAGATATAACGTATTTACCATTAGACACTTTTATTTCCTCCAAATTCCTTGTAATTTTTCTTTTAAGAATCCTTTTTCCTTTAGATATTTAGATACATTTCGAGAATTAAACCAAATAATCTCTTTTGAATTTTCTAAATGTTTAAAATGCTTTTCATTTCCAGACCAGATAGGGCTATTAATTAATAAAGCAACTGCTATATAGGGAATATCATTTTGATGGAAAATCAATTTTCTTGCTTGATTAATCTTAATCTTATAATTTTCGTAAGGAACTTCAATAATGTCAAAATCAGAAATCATTCGATTTATTAGTTCCTTATCAAAATTTAATTTTGTCTCAAGATTTCTTGAAATTTCTACATTAAATATATCTGGTGCAAATAATTGAATATCATCATTTTCTAGAATTAAGTTTATGATAACTCTTTCATTTCCCTCTTTATTATATAAGGAAGAAAATATAATATTAGTATCTATAACAATTGAAATCATATTAAATGATATTTCTTTCTTTTATGATTTCAGTTCTAATTTTTTCACCAGATTTTATGATATCTTCTAAGGTTAAATTCTTTTCTTCCAATCTTCTCTTAAATTCATCACTAAATTCATCAATTTGTTGTTTCTTTCCTTTAATAATGAGAATTTTTAAAAGTTCATCCATTGATTTTATTGCATAAACTTCTTTTAGCTTTTTTAACTCTTTTTTGGTTTCTTTTTTAATGGATATAGTAGTATATGACATTTTTTTCTTTTATATTATTTAATTATATAATAATGTTATTATCTAATTATTTAATAGAAAACATCATTTAAATTTTTATCTTTTTAATTTAAATATTAATTAGCTCAATTGATTTAATTTTAATTAATTTTTTAATTAACGTTCTTTGCTCAGATACCTTTATTTCGACTGCTTTCTGCTGTTCTTCCAGCAAATGTAACAACTATAGCCTTCTATATATGGTTTCTTTACTTTTGATATATAATTTGCTAAAGGTTTCTATAAACAGCGATTCGTGTGCCAAATGGTCTGAAAAAAACTTTTTATCTAACACTTCCATCATCTTTATTCAGAAGATATATGAGTCTAATTAACTTTATAATTATTTGGAGCTATCATAAAATTTAAAGACTTATTTGATTAAAATGATTCTTGAGAAATTTATTCCTTAAGACGAAATTCGCTGGCAGCCATACAATTATATTAATAACTAGAGAAGGAGAGAGGTGGTAGAAATGTTAGAGAATTTATTATTTATGAATAAAGGATCAATTCGACTTACCCTAAAATTATATTTTGCTAGAACTGAGAGGCTTTCCGATTTATGACATTAAATTAATTAAGGAAGGTGGTGTGGTTGAAAGTCTCAAAGGAAGTAAATTCTCAACTGAAAAATATTGTTCGGGAAACCTATACAAGGCTTTAGAATAAAGGGGTAGTTCCTAAAGTAATTTTGGATAAAATTGTAATTTGTGCTAATGAAAACAGTTGAGACTGTTCAAAATTCACATTTTTCGGTAAGATCTAAAGTAATTTTTGTGTTGTATACGTCTTGATAGTATACTTATTTAAGAGGATTTTCACAATTCTTCTAAACTTGGGCCAAATTTCTTTTCAATATCCTTTGGGCTCATTTTAATATCAAGCTCGTCAACTTTTTCAGAGTTAAACTCTGGTCCTAACCATTCAATAATTTCATCATATTCTGAATGATTAGAATTATTTATAATCTCAATCATTTCTTGATATCCATAAGGACCCCCACTATCTTCGGGCGGACTGGCTCGTTTTCCTCCTACGCAAATGGGCTCATTAAGGGTTTGATTATTAGGAAAAATCTTTTCTAATGTGATAATATGTTCCCAATTATCACCAAAATCATAGTTATAATATGCTCGTCTTTGAGTTTCTGAAAATACATCACATAAACGAATTTTATCTGATAGAAAATGATAATAGTCTGCGGTTTCAGAGTCGATATCCCAATCAATTACTCCTTTAATGTAAATTCGTAAATTTGAGATAAAGGGATGCGGGAAGTAGAATTCATGGAGATGATATCCTGCCCAACTAAAACATTTTTGAATCAGATCATGAAGTTCTGAAAAAAATAAATAATTTGAGGCTAAAATTCGACGCCAAATTGGAGGGCTAATACCTTTTAATTTAATTCTTAATTGATAAATTTGGTTTGGTATATTTTTCTTAGGAATATCATATATATTATGAAAAGAATTCATTCTACTCATAATAAATTATTATTTCAATAGGTTATTTAACTCGATTATTTGTAAATAAATAAAATCGTTTTTAAGAATCATGTAACACCCTCATTTAAAAAAATAGTATCTCACCTATTTGCTTGAGATCTGTTTTTTTCTCGATTTTAATAAACTTTTGTATTTATAGAATAATTTGAAGGTTTGGAATTCCAATTTTTCATTTTTACTGGCTCAACCTTCATCTGAAATATCAAACCTATAATCATGGCTTTCTGAAAAGATAGTTGAAGTGGTGGATGTGAATAGGGAGGATTTAGCAAATGGTTTTTCTCATAGTCAAATTAAAATTCTTAACGAATTATTCTTGAGAATTATTTAAGCCTTAATATGGAATGGTTTAATACTGAGATTCTAAATCTTTTCCCTCTAAAAATTTTCTCGCTACAGTACAATATTTCAACGATCATAGCCTTTAAAGCTTTGAATTTTAGCAAATATTTAAATAAATTTGTCATTATTTATTAGAAACGAATATAAAGATGATAATTATTAAATGTTAGTGGTATGAGAGTGGTTCATTCAAAAAGGTTATAATTCTAAGATGCGAGCTCATTAGCTATTTGTTAAAAATGACCCAAACAATCTGAATAGTATGGCTGCAGATAAACTCAATAATGTAAGGAAATATGTCTTCTCTAAAACACTCTTGAAAGTAGATTCGAAAAACTCTACTATCATTTCTAATGATATTGTGAAAAAAGTAATTGAGCTCAAAAATTTGGCTGGACCTGAGATTCAGGTTCATGGAAGCAGTAATCTTATCCAGATACTTCTTAAACATGGTCTTATTGACGAGTTTTGGGTATGGATTCTCCCTCCTGTTATCGATACTGGTAAGCATCTTTTTGGTGAAGCTACAATTCCCGCCGGATTAACACTACTAGACAGCAAAATATCGACAATTGGGGGGTTATTATTGCCACTTATGCAAAGAATAGTGAGATTAAGACTGGCTCATTTGCGCTGGAAAATCCAATAGAGGAGGAACTCACCCGTTATAGAAAATTTAGAAAAGAAGAAAATTTAGAAAAATAAAATTAAAAATTAAACCTTCAAATCTCGAGTAAATATTTAAAAGTTCGAATTTTATTATGGAATAATTTAATGCTAAGGTTATAAATCTTTAACCTTTAGAAAATTTAACGCTGTGGAGCAGTATTTTCTGGTGAGAATTTTACCAATTATAGTTAAGAAAAAAATTATTTATTGCTTGATGATTGTTTAATTCTTATGCATTTTAAAATTAAAAATAATGTTGATTGGATCGGAATTATAGATTGGGAATTAAAGAAATTTCATGGGAACGAATATTCCATCGATCGCGGTTCGACCTACAATTCATATTTGATACGGGAACGAAAAAACGTCTTGATTGATACCGTTTGGAAACCATTTTCGAAAGTATTTGTTGAAAATTTGGAATCAGAAATAGATCTTCATAAAATCGATTATATTATTGCAAATCATGTTGAAATTGATCATAGTGGAGCACTTTCTGAATTAATGGAAAAAGTTCCTGACACTCCTATCTATTGTACAGCAAATGGAGTTAAATCGCTAAAAGGGCATTTTCATAAAGACTGGAATTTTCATCCTGTTAAAACAGGGGATAGTCTAGATATTGGAAATGGGAAGAAAATTATTTTTGTTGAGATGCGGATGTTGCATTGGCCAGATAGCATGGCTGATTATCTTACAGGAGACAACATATTATTTAGTAATGATGCGTTTGGACAGCATTATGCTAATAATTTGTTCTTTAACGATTTGGTGGATCAAGGGGAATTATATCAAGAATGTATTAAGTATTATGCAAACATTCTAACTCCATTCAGTGAATTTGTGGCTAAAAAAATTAACGAGATATTAGGGTTAAAAATCCCTATAGATATTATTGCAACGAGTCATGGTGTGATTTGGCGAGATAATCCAACTCAGATTATGGAAAAATATCTCCAATGGGCAAATAATTATCAAGAGAACCAAATAACAATATTATATGACACAATGTGTGAGGGAACTCGAGTAATGGCGGAGAATATAGCCAGATAATTTAATGATCAAGACAAAAATGTTGCTTTGAAATTAATAAACACTGCAAAAATGGATAAAAGCAATATCATAACGGAAATCCTCAAATCGAAAGCTATATTGGTAGGTACCCCCACAATTGGGAAAGAAATTTTATCATGTGTTGCTGAGATTATGGAGATAATTAAAGGGTTGAGGTCTAAAATAAAGAAGCTGCAGCATTTGGTTGCTATGGTTGGTCAGGAGAAAGTTTTAATTAATTAAACAAGCTTTTAGATGAATCGGGCTTTACACGAATTAATAATAGAATAAAAATGTTATGGAATCCTGATGAAAATCCAATTACAGAATGCATTGAATTTGGGAAAAATTTTGTTAATAAACTTAATTCTTAAAAAGAGTTGACAGAACATAAAAAAGGAGTAGCTCAAGTAAGCGTCAAATAAACAAAGAATAAAAAATAATATCTCTTGTTAGTGGGATTAATATTCACTTTTTCATTGAAAGTTTTATTCAACCAGGATAATAAGCTCGCCAAAAAAGTATCAATTTTTAATTGATATCATAAAAATCAGATTAATTTAAAGTTCCTAAATGAATTTATTTATATTAATATACTAATTAAATAGATGAGAATAGGTTCTAGATATCTTATTTAATCTAAGGAAAGACGTTTTACGCTTATTACCACCATTAAATGTACAAGATAGTGAAATAGTTTTTTTAGAAGAAAAACAAGAATAATATTTGAGTTTTTAAAGTCTAATACTAAAGTATTTTAATATTCTATTTATTAACTTGAGTTCGACAACTTAATATAATTTTGATGTATCCCCCACTTGAGTTAAATGTTATGCACATTCACCCCATAAATTAGGGTAAGCATAATTTTTGCTATGTCACACGATTTACACTGCTCTTTGAGATCGGCAATCCAAGCACCAAAGATCTTATCGTGAAATCGTTTGAATACCTCCCGTTTTTACCCACGCTTTTCAATATAGAGCTATAGGAATCTAACTTACCTAAATACCCTGCCCACACCAAGAAGCGGGATGCTAAAAATACCAGAGAAATAAAACAATATTGCCCTTCGATATTTCTCCACATACATCCTTTTAGGTGTAATTCTTGGGTATCATCCCGATGATACCCATCGGGATCAAATCAATTTTTTACACAAGTGAATTTATATCAGACCCTCGAAACCTACCCGATGGTTATATAATTAACGAATTGAGACCGATCAAGTGTGATTATTTGATAATTGATACAACTTTTGGAAATCCATTTTATGATTTCCCATCTTTTGGCAATTTATTAAGGTTAACAGGGCAAACTATAGAACAATATTTTCAAGACGGTAATTCAGCGATTTTATTAGGATTTATTCTCTTGATCTTCAAGTCTTTTTGTACATGAGTTTTTTTTATCGAAAATATCGCATACAAGATTATCGTTAAAAGATCTTTGGTTCTCTTTATCACTTAATTGATATAAATTTGCTTTTTTTCCTTTTTATCCTTAGTTTTAGTGAAGATTTTAATATTTTCAGAAACCTTAAGACATGGAATAAAAATTACATCTTAAAAGATAAAGGAGATAATATTAATTCAATGGTTAAATTAAAGGATTAGCAAATTAAAAATTAAAGTATTAAAAAAAAAAAATTCTTTAAGGGCATTTATAAGATTTTTATCGTTTCACTAATGTATCAAGGTTCATTTAATATTACTTTGAATACGCATTTTTCCTCCAATCAAATAGTCAGTAAAGTTGATACGGGAGGGACAGACATAAGAACATAAGCCGCACTCTATACAATCTTCAACGTGAAGTTTCCTCAACCATTTAGCATCCCTTTTTATCTCAGCTTCCATTATCAACTGAGGATAGATATAAACTGGGCAGACTGTATTACAGTATGCACACCGAATACATGGGAGCGAGTTCTCATATGGATTGAGTTCTTTTTCAGTAAATATTGAAATTCCTGTTGTTGCTTTTAGGATGGGATATGAAGCGTCGGGAATAGTTGGACCCATCATCAGCGAACCTAGAGCTATCCTTTCGATTTCATTCGGTGAAATTCCGACATAGTTAAGGATATGATGAACAGGGGTACCCATTCGAACCCACAGGTTCTTACCTCCCGTCTTTTTTGAATAAAACGTGAGTCCTCTAGACACGAGGGATTCTCCCGTATTTATTGCTCTCGATACAGCATAAGCGGTGGCCACATTATGGACTACTACTCCAACATCAGGTGGAAATTTTCTGGAGGGTACTTCTTTGGCTAGGATTTCTTTCACCAAGAGCCGTTCACTTCCAACGGAATAATTGGGACGGATTCTTGCTATATCTATAGCGCTTTCTTTCAAGAGACTTTCAAATTCCTCAGCCTCACCTTCTTGGGTTCGAGTTGCGAAGATTATTTTTTCAACACTAAGTATTTCCGCCATCAATTTTATACCGTTGATTATTTCTTTTGGTTCTTCGATCATTAGCCTAAAATCACAAGCAATATTTGGGTCGCTTTCTTTCGCATTGATAATAAGCGTCGATATTTTCTTATCCGATGCTAATTTTACGTGGGTTGGAAATGCGGCTCCGCCCAGACCAACGATTCCCGCTTCTCTGATTCGATTTAGAAGCTTCTCCTTTGTTGCGTCTTTCGCGTCTAAGGGGGTAAAATATGGGATTTGATCTTCACTTTTAGTATTTATGATAACTGCACACTCTTCTTTGTGGGATAAGGGATGTATCTGTTTTTTAATCTCGGTTACAATCCCATCAACAGGGCTATGTACCGGAACAATCCAAGTTCCTCCAGCCTCATAATCTCCGATTTTCTGTCCGTATCTCACAGCGTCTCCTTTCTTTACAAGGGTTTTTGTCTCGGGACCTATATGTTGTCGGAGAAAGACAATCATCTTATCTGCTGGAGATATTCTCGTGAATGGATTATCAATGGCATCCATTTTCATGCTTATATCTACTTTAAACCGTCCGTTCTCTTTAAAATAGGGACCGTGTTTGCTATCAGATGCTATGATTATGCACCTCCTTTAGATGCTCTATGACCATAAGGGGTTTTGATCCCTATCTTGTCAAGAAGCGGTGTAAGCAGATTTAGTAAAACTAAAGCAATTATCGAACCACCAAGTACATTAAGCAGTTGTAAAACGAAAGTTAATACTGCAAGAGCTATTCCAAAGAGATACTGTGATCTTTCGGGCATGGGGGTCGATTGCGGTTCAGTTGCCATGAAAAATATCATAAAAATAACGCTTCCGGTGAATACATGGAACGCTATTCTTAATATTGGATCGCTTCCCGAGATAAATCCAATAATAATGGCTAATACTGTCATGGTACTTATAGTTGCAACGATGATTCGCCATTTGTATCTAAGCCAGTAAGCCGCTATGGAGCCTACTATAAGGACCAATACTCCACAGGCTCCTCCTATCCAACCATGAGTTTGCCAAAACATAAGGCTTAGAGTTGCTGAAAGGTCTATTCCAAGGAAAGTCTCACGTTGGAATATCCACATTGAATCCTGAAATCCATCAGCAGTTAGAAGGTTTAAGTTCAAATGATGAGTATGAAATATCATCCCAATATTGAGAGAATTTTCTATCACGAACATTAATGATAACACAACGAGCAGTAAAGTTTTTGCGGCTGCAACGGGATTCAGAAATTTTCTCTTAAAATATTTGCCTTGACCATATTTGAATATTAGGATAGTAAGAAGTGCCACACCGGCGGTTACCTCATATGGGGAGGCAATAGGCATAGCGAGACCAACAATCATACCTGTAACTAAAGGTGATGCAGGGGATTCATAGGTGGGGTCTATGCCCTTCCAAATTTGATACGAATAAATAATGCCATAAACTGTGAGTACTATGCCCAAAGCAATGATGATATGGATAAAAGCATTTAAACCCATTATTATTACAGACCCAAATGCGATTATTGTCATCATCAAGAAAGTTTTCAGCATTAGTTCGTTCTTGGTAATTCCTAAATGTAGATAAGGGGGATTAATCATTTTATATTTTTTTAAATTATATGATTCATTGTTCCTAATATTAATCACCTATAATTTGTTCAAACTAAGATATGATACAATGTTTACCTTTTTTTTTTAATGTTTTGCAGTTTTGTTATTAGGCATACTCGTATTACATTGGAAATTTAGGTTATTAATTCGTGATAGTGTTAATTTTTGAGCTAAATTCACGAAGATGCTGACTTAAGAAGAGAATTGAATGCAGATTTACTAAATTTGTTGCAGATTTTATCGTTTATTGCGTTTATCTTTTTATATGATTATTTTATTGGAGTAATAAGTATCGGTTAATTGCTAGAAATGGCACACTCATACAACATAGAAGAAATAGCTCTCATCAATTGTAACTCATTATATTAGATATAGTATCTATGCCTTAAATTAGAAGTAAGGAGTCTTAAATAAGTTTTTTGTAAGAAAAAGTACTAACTATATTGTAGTTTCTTAATATAAACTCAGAAAACCTTTATGGAAATTTTTAGAAATTGATTAGAGTTGAAAATTTGGGGAAACAGTTCGGTGATATAAAGGTTGCCGGCAGGATCAATTTTAAAGTAGCGCTTGATAACATCTTCGGGTTGTTAGGAGCAAATAGTCCTGTAAGAGCAACCACTATTCGAATTTTGAGTTGAAAAACATAACCTTCGATGGGGGAACCATATTTAAATGGATATAACATTAGAATCCATGTTTAGAAGATTTCAAAATGGTTGAAACCTTAATAGAGAAAAAATGATTCTATGAAAGAATTGCTCCTGTCACTAATTTAGATTTCTTTGAGGAATTATATGAAATACGAAAACTTATATTAGAACGATCGATACGATTTTAGCGCGTTTCATTGATTGATCAATAAATAGGACCACAAAAAAATTTTAATATTTTTTTGAATAAAATTTTTCATGAGAAATTAAATCATTTGCATTTTATTCATTGATATATTATTTTAATTAAAAGTAAGAAAAGGGTGATTGAAGTGTCAAAGAATATAGTCCGCATGAATAAGAGATTCACAAATCTTAACCTTAAATTAAAATCTAGCAAATTCCTTTATTTATATTTCCTAATTTTCTTGAGGAGGTGTTTAAGACGAAGGTATCAAAAGAAGTTAATTCTCAACTAAGAAATATAGTCCGAGAAATCTCTACCAAAAAAAGAGATAAAAAGGAAGTTCCTAGAATAATTTTGGATAAAATCGATGTTATTCAAAAAAAGAGTATTAAAAGACGTAATTCTGACAAAAAAGTATCTCAGGAGGGTGAGGAAGATGAAATTTTGTCACGAGTGTAGCAACCTTTTATTCCCTAAGAATAAAAAACTTTACTGTAGAACTTGTAATCGCTTTTTTGATTTAAACGTAGATATAAAAAATGAGTATCATGTAATTAAAATTATCAGTCATCGTGAAATGGATTTTGACCCTGTGATCATTAAAGAATCTTTAAAAGAAGACTATGTTTCTTATGAGGATAGAAAGGCATTTGAAGATTTCTTCGAATTGATTGTCGAATTATAGGGATATCTTATAGGGAGGTGAAATTATACAATTTTTTTAGATAGAAGTCTGTTTTAATTATTAGTTATTTCCCTCTTATGATAACTTAGATGGTGTTGACGAACCACACTCTTTCTTTCCTCAAATCCCAAAATGGAGGGTAACTCAAAAATGATTGCTCTATTTATAGTCAGTCATAACGGATAATTTAAGTTATATTTTAATATATGATGTGAAGTTGGTCCTTGCTAATGATATACCTATTCTAGCTCCTTGGGTGCAATTACGAATCTTAATTGGAGATGTATGATTTCGATAAATCCGGTAAGAAATTAACGGTAAGAATGCTAGAGAGAATTTAAAAATGATAAATTCCAATTATTAAATGAAGAACTTAAAGATAAAATAAAAAATCAATGAATTGGACTATTCTAAAAGCATTCATTTTGTGAGAATACGTTTTTAAAACTAACTTTTAAAAGTTGATTAGCAAATATGAACGATCATATACTTAAAACAAATCAATTTGAACCTATTCTTCTTAATAAAGCAAGAGGTTCATGGGTATGGGATACAGCGGGCATAAAATATTTAGATTGTGAGTCAGGAATGTGGTGTGTGAATTTAGGTCATAACCATCTAAAAGTGACTCAAGCCATAAAAAGTCAAGTGAATGGGATAATTCATCGAAATAAAAATTTTCTTACTCCAATTACTCTCGAGGCGGCTGAATATTTACTAAAGTTCATTCCAAATGAATATGATAAACTAACATTTCTGAATAGCGGCACAGAAGCGATGGAATTCGGAATTAATTTTGCTCAAAAAGTGACTAAGCGTAAAAGGATTCTTTCTCTTCAAGATTCTTATTTAGGAGCGTATGGTATAGCAAAAACTTTATCTTATACTTCTTCAGGAGATTCGCAATTAAAAGTTCCCTATCCCATATGTAATTTAGAAAATTGTAACTGTCTTCAGACTTACCAACCAATTATTGATAGAATTTTTCAAGAGTTCTCATCTGAAATTGCTTGTTTTACTTTGGAACCCGTGTTGGTAAGTGGAGGGATATTCAGACCTTGTAAGGCGTTTATTAAATACCTTTGTACAAAGGTCAGTGAATCAGGAGGATTGGTAGTGGTAGATGAAATAACAACCGGTATGGGAAGAACTGGTCAAAGATTTGGGTATGAATTTTATGAAATCATCCCTGATGTTGTTATTCTGGGTAAAGCTCTTGGTAATGGATATCCTATAAGTGCAATTGTAACAAGGTCCTATTTTGAATCAAAATTATCATCATCTGATTTATATCATGTCCAATCTCATCAATTGGATCCATTAGGAGCTGCTATTGTCAAATCTGTTGTTAATGTATATATTGAAGAAAAAATAATTGAGAGGAGTAAGGTAAAAAGTCAAAAAATAAAGTACGCCTTACTTACCATGGATAATTCATTTATTAAAGAAATAAGATCATATGGTATGATTTTTGGTATCCATATTACATCCGACAAAAGGAGATCAAGTAAGGACATAATTTTAGAGATAAAAAATCAATTATTAAAACGTGGAATCATTATTGGATTTAATCTAAGGAAAGATGTTTTACGCTTATTACCACCATTAAATATACAAGATAGTGAAATAGGTTTTTTAGAAGAAAAAATAAGAACAATGTTTGAGTTTTTAAAGTCTAATAGTAAAGTATTTTAATATTCTATTTATTAATTTAAGCAGTTATTTATAGTCGCTTAATTTCTATTTTTGAGAGTAATAGAAAGAAAATTTCTCTTAATTTCCATAGCTAGGATTATGTTCCATTGAGCCAAGCTTTTCACCGAATTGACCAATATAACGATATATTACTAGTGTTATAATCTCAACTGACAGCATAATAATCGGAATCCAGATATTAGTCTTAGTAAGAACTGCATTAATTAACTCGTAAATTACATAGAGATTAACCCAAACTAACAAAATAATTAAACATAATTTATTAGTTATTTTTCTCATCTATCTTTCCATTTTGAAATTATAGTTCGCTGTGATTCTAGGTAGATAATTATCAATATAAATTTGTGTATAGCTCTTATCGATAATCAATTTTTTTAAGTAAGACTCAAAACCTTAGACGAATTTATTTATTTTAGCATATTTATTAAAGTGATGAGAATGGGTTCTAAACATCTAATGATCTATTTGTTAAACAATGACTATCTAAATAGATAGGATGAATGTTTATAGTTACGCTGAAGATTGGAAAAACCAAATTCTCATCCCCAACTTTTATCTTGCATCAAGTGATATCTTCGCAAAGGAAAGGAGTTAAAGTTTAAGAAATATTATAAAATTAAAATAAAACAATAAAAAAATGATAAATAATGGTGCGACATTTATTAAAAATCTCAGACTTTACAAAAACAGAATGTGAAAAGGTAATAGAGAACGCTATCGATATTAAAAAAAAACCAGATAAGTATACAGAGTCCCTAAAAGGAGAAACACTATTGATGTTATTCGAAAAGCCATCGTTAAGAACAAGAATATCATTTGAAACTGGCATGCAGCAATTAGGAGGACACGCTATCTTTTACTCAATAATAGACTCTCCTCTCGGTCAAAAAGAGAATATCCATGATACTGCTAAAGTTGCCTCTCGTTTTATTAACATTATAGCGGCAAGGGTTTTCAAACGGCAAGATGTCTGGGATTTAGCTAAATATTCAGATGTTCCTGTTATTAATATGCTGGATGATTATGCACATCCTTGTCAGATGATTGGTGATTTCCTTACTATAAAAGAAAAAAAGGGAAAATTGAGTGATTTAAAAATGGCTTACTATGGAGATGCTCGTAATAATGTAACTTATGACCTCATGAGATTTTGCGCCTTATTTGGGTTAAAGATGGATGTTGCATGTCCAAAAAGTATTGATTATACTCCTGAACAAGAAGTTCTTGAGGAAGTTAAACAACTGGCTAAATCATCTGGTGCAATAATAAATGTTATTCATGATGCAATAAAAGCAGCAGAAGATGCAGACATTATATATACCGATTCTTGGATGTCTTATGGAATCCCTAAAGAAAAGGAAGAGCAACGGAAAAATGTTTTTAAACCATTTCAAGTAAACTCTCAGATTATGAAAACTGCAAAAAAAGACGCTATTTTTATGAATTGTTTACCCGCAATGCGTGGATACGAACAGACTGCTGAAGTAATTGATGGTCCACAATCAATTGTATTTGATCAAGCTGAGAATCGATTGCATGGTCAAAAAGCAATTATGCTTTTTTTACGAGAAAAATTTTAAATAAAAAGGTAAATAATATTATTTTTTATTTGCGTTATTTCGCCTAATTTCTAAGGTACATTAAAATGAAAATTATTATAGTGGCTCTTGGTGGAAATGCTCTAATTAAACCCGGAGAAGTTGGTACTTCAGAGCAAATGATAAATAATTTAAGAGCTCCTATAAAACAAATAGCTGAATTATCCCAAGAAGGCTACTCTGTTATAATTACACACGGAAATGGCCCACAAGTAGGAAATCTCCTTTTACAGCAAGAATCTACAGAAGAAGTAACCCAAATGCCACTTGAAATTTTAGTAGCTGAAACTCAAGGACAAATAGGTTTCTTAATTGAATCGACTTTAGATGAAGAGTTAATGCATCTTGGAATTGATATGGAAAAATATTTCCTAACTGTCTTAACATATGTAGAAGTCGATCCCAATGATCGTGCATTTAAAAGACCAACTAAACCGATTGGTCCAGCCTATACTAGAAGAAAAAAAGGATATGTGAAAACTTCAAAAGGATGGCGGCGGGTTGTAGCCTCTCCTCAACCTAAGAGAATAATTCAGTCAAGAGAGATTAAAAAGTTAATGGATGAGGGTTTTATTGTAATAGCATGTGGAGGTGGGGGTGTTCCAGTTGTTAAAAATGAAACGCGGTTTCATGGTGTGGAAGCAGTTATAGATAAAGATTTGGCAAGTGCAAAATTAGGGGAACAAGTAGGAGCAGATATTTTGATAATTGCAACTGATGTAGAAAAAGTAGCTTTAAATTACGGACGAGTTGATTACAAGTATTTAGACAGGTTATCAGTATCCCAAGCAAAAGAATATATGAGTCAAGGACATTTTCCTCCGGGCAGTATGGGCCCTAAAGTACAAGCTGCAATCAATTTTCTTGAGGCAGGGGGAAAAAAGGCAATTATAACTTCAATTGAAAAAATTAAGGATGCGTTAGAGAAGAAAGCGGGCACTCATTTTTACTTAGATGGGTTTTAATTAAAAAAAGTAATGTTTTCTATCTTATTAGAACTTTTTCAATAACTTTTAGAGCCCAATCAATTTGTTCTTTCGTGATAATAAGGGGTGGGGCAAAACGGATGGTTGTTGAATGAGTATCTTTCGCTAAAATGCCATTATCCTTTAATTCTTCCACAATATGCCTTGCATCTACTTTAAATTCAATCGCCATCAGTAATCCCTTTCCTCTAACCTCTTTTACAGGTACTTTGGGTCCCTTTTTAATGATTTTCTTTAAACCTTCCATGAAGTAAGTTCCATTTTCTTTCGCTCTCTGGGCTAAATGTTCATCAACGTGAATTTCAAGAGATTTTATTCCAACAGCGGAAGCAATTGGATTTCCTCCAAAAGTACTTCCATGAGTTCCAGGTTTGATTACATCTGGGCCAATGATATCTTTATTAGTTACTACTGCAGATACTGGATAAATTCCGCCACCGAGAGCTTTTCCTAATAATAACATATCAGGTTTTACATTTTCATGATCACAGGCAAATAGTTCTCCAGTTCTTCCAAAACCAGTTTGAATCTCATCAGCTATCATTAAAATGTTATATTTAGTACATATTTCTCGGATTTTTCGAATGTAACCTTCCGGTGGTACATTTACCCCAGCTTCTCCTTGTATAGGTTCGAATATAAATCCCGCGATTTTTTCGGATCCTAGTTCTAGAATCATGTTTTCTAATTCCTCTGCATCTCCATAAGGTATAATAGTAAATCCAGGAGTATAAGGGCCGAAATTACCATAATATCTTACAGCAGAAATATCTGTGCTAATCCCTACAATAGTTATCGATCTGCCATGAAAATTATTACGGCAAACTATTATTTGAGCTTCGCTCTTTGGTATCTTCTTCTTAATATATCCCCATGCGCGTGCTACTTTCAATCCAGTTTCAACAGCTTCCGTTCCAGTATTCATGGGTAAAGCCATAATACCTATATTACTTGGATCATTAATATGAGGACCAACTACTTCGCATAATTTCTTTAAGAACGGTCCCATAACATCATTATGGAACGCTCGAGATGTTAATGTCACTTTATCAGCCTGTTCCTTTAGCGCTTGAATAATTTCTGGATGTCTATGTCCAGTATTTTGGCTGGAGTATGCTGATAAACAATCTAAATATTTATTCCCTTCAGGATCATATACCCAAACACCTTCAGCTTTGGAAATAACAACCGGGATGGGATGATAATTATGAGCACAATATTCCTCATCCATTTTGATAAATTCTTCAGAATTTGGCATAAAAAATCACAAATCTTTTTCCGAATAATTAGTTCTATTTTCTAAATGAAGTTATTATCTAAAACTTTTAATTTTTCGCATTCTTTATTGGGAACATTTTGGGAAATATATAAGGAAGAAGTTTAATTTTACATAATATTTATTACAACTTAATTAGAAACGGTCTTAACTGGAATTTGTCATGCAAAATAAATATATATTGAATATTGTAATTGCAAATCTCTTATGGAGCTTTATTCCGGTTGTTGTTACTGAATTATATACAGAGATTTCAATTATCATGATTATTTATTTAAGATTTTTAGTTTCAGGCGTTATATTGTTTATCCTAGCCATTTTAATTAGTTTTATCAATAATATGTTTACACAAAATGAAAAAATCTCTATTAGGTTATTATTTCGTAATGTATTGAGACGAAATCGACGGTTTTATAGGATCAAAAACATCTATTATTATTCTCTTTTAGGGGCGATTGGGATAATATTACACGTTATTTTTTTTTATTTAACTATGAAAACGACTTCTATTATATTTACAATGAGCGGTTTTCTATTAAGCATAATCTTTATTTCATTTTATGAACAAGAAACAAAATCTGAAAAATTAGATATATTTAAAACAATTTATCTTATTTTGATGATCTTTACTATTGGCCTTCTTATCTATGTTGCGGCACTTGGAGCAAATCTCAATGGTCAAGATTTACCCATAGGTGGTTTTATATATCTCTTAATCTTCAGTATTACAATTTCTTTCTTATATATCTCCTTAGACCGCGATGCGTATTCAAAAATCGAAATAAATTCCATAAACCTAAATAAGTATTACAGAATTCCTCGTTTACTATTAAAAATGTCGTTTTCATTTATTTTAGGCTTGCTCTTTATACTACCTTTTTTAATTATAATTAGTTTAATACCGATTGACACTGATTTAACATTTGAATCAAGATTATTCTTTATTCAGATGGCTTCAATATTTCAAATATTAGCGCGCTGGGAAATATTATATTTAATTGTATTTGCCACAATTATTCCATATCTCTTAGTATATACTGCGAATGTAAGCTGGAAAACTATTTCATTAACTTTCAGTCAGTGGAGCAGTATTTTAAATTTAATTGACCCAATGGGGTCATTAGTTTTTGCTGTAGTTCTTGTTAGCGAATATTTTCCAATAGAATTATTAATTATTGTCATATTTGTATTGATTTTATCAATTATCCTTCGGTATGCACACGAAGTTAAAAATCTTGTACGAGCGTCTATTCTTCTTACTTTAAAAAAGGGAACTATAAACACTCTTCCCTTAAAAATTTTGAAGTATTATGGCGTAATAAGTATTGATGCATTAGCGGGTACACATGATTTATTGTTAAATATTAAGACCAATAGCATAAAAGAGTTTTATTATTTAATTAATGAACGCTTAAGAAAATTAAATGAAATAAAAAATATCTCTATATTATTTATAAATAATATTGAAAGTTTTGAAAGATAAATTGGTGATAAAATATTACAATACGAGCAATTACTTTATGTAAATTAGGAACTAGTGCAATTAATAAAGTAACAGAAGAATTGAGAAAAATTCCTCAGATTAAAAAGATTATGTCGTTAACAGGAGATTATGATATATTAGCTGAGATTGAGGTTGACACTTCTGAAGAATTATTTGAAATATTTGCTAATAACATAGATTTAATTCAAGGAATAACAGTTTCAAATACACATGTTATTATGAAATCTTGGGAGAAATAACTAATGTAAGTTAAAGTGTTTTATTTTTACTTTCAATTACGTTAAGGGCAAGAGTTTTAAAGGCTTTTTCTACATTTTCTCCAGATTGTGCACTTGTTTCTATAAATTCACTAGCGTTAATTTTTTCGGCTAATTTTTGACCCTCTTCGGTAGTGACTGCCTTTCGATCGGTTAGATCATTTTTATTGCCAATAAGCAGATATTGCGCATTTTTATTGCCATATTCTTTCAAATCTTTTAACCATTTAGACTTCACACTTTTAAAGGTTGACGGTCTGGTAATATCATATACAAATAAAGCCCCGACACAACCTTGAAAGAATGCTTTTCGTGAAAGATCATATTTTTCTTGTCCAGCAATATCCCATAGAATCATTTTAATATGAGCATTTTTCTCATCGATTTCCATCTCTTTAATTACAATATTTACCCCCAAAGAGGGATGATAATCACGATCAAATTTATGATGAATATACTGGTTAATTAACGAAGTTTTTCCAACAGCGGAGTCACCTAAAAGAGCTAACTTAAACATCATTTCAGTTTTAGTTGATTCAGACATAAAGGTTCATACTTTTTCTAATTGTTTATCAATAAAATAGAGTTCATATTTTTAAATTAATACTGAAATTAATGATTTGCTAACGATAAATACGAACAATAAATTTAGATTGACTTTTAAGTCTTAATTTATTAAAAAGAAATAAAATAACCAATTTTATAAGAATAATTTTATTTGATAGTTTTTGGTTTAATTTTAAGTACTATTATATAATACATTATTGATGCAACAAACCATATAAGTTGTGGTAATAATGTGATATAATGCCCCATCCAAGGAAATAAAGGGGGATTAAACCAATATAAGTTATAATACCATCCACTTGAGTAAGTACTTATAAGTTCTACAATAAATTCCTGTAATTGACCAAACAGTACTAAAATCCATAATTCGCATTTTTTAAATTTATTAAAAATTGGCTTATTACAAAATATGTATACAAAAATACAGCATAATAAGAATAGCCCCCCATCCCAAAAACTATGAGTTATTGATATTATTATAACCGCTAGAGGGCCTTGCAAAGGTATAGGGGTATTAAACGTTGCAGGGGGAAAAGGATAACTACAACAAATTCCTAATTCATTCGCAATAGACATCGGAAGTTCCCAACACATTCCAATAGTGAAACCAATCCAAAAAAGATACCACATCTTATTATTAATTCGATTCGTTAGATAAAGTATTAACATAAGCAAGAAAATGACTATACCGATTGACCAGATAAGTATGTAAAAAAAACCATCCATTATTTTTCACTGTTAACAAATAATAATATTCAATTCATAATTTAAAATCCTAAAGCTTGACCATCTTTTCTTGGATCTGATGCTGCTAAATAACCTTCTTCGAGTTTATAAATAATTTGAGCACCTCCGAATTCAAAATAATGACCTTTCTTAACTTGATGACCTAGTTTTGTCAACTCGTCATATATATGTGGATTAAACCCAAACTCTAATCCTAAATCTAAATCCTGAAGGACTCTCCACCGAGGAGCATCGATTGCTGTCTGAGGATTTTGTTCATATTCAAAAATGCGTAATATCATTTGAACATGTCCCTGTGGTTGCATTGCGCCCCCCATTACACCAAAACTCATAAGAGGTGTTTCATTTTTAGTTATAAAAGCGGGAATTATAGTATGAAAAGGTCGTTTGTTAGGACCAACTTGATTGGGATGGCCTTCAATCAAATTAAATCCACTGCCTCGATTCTGAAGACTAATTCCAGTATTCTGTATAACAATTCCAGATCCAAATCCCATATAATTAGACTGAATGTAAGAAATCATCATACCATCTTCATCCGCAGCAGTTAAATAAACAGTATCACCATTAGAAGGAAAACCAGCTTCAAATTTCTGCGCTTTCTCAATATTGATGGCATTTGCCCTTGTGCTTAAATATCCCTCTGAAAGTAAACTATGGGGATCAAATTTGAGATATAATGGATCAGAGATATACTGGTAAGCATCTGCAAAAGCTAACTTCATTGCCTCTGCTTGAATATGAATAGCCTCAGGAGAGTCTACATCGAAAGATGACATCTCAAAATTTTTAAGTATACCTAATGCCATTAAAGCGGCGAGTCCTTGTCCGTTTGGGGGTATTTCATGTAGAGAAATCCCTTTATAATCAATCGAGATTAAATTTTCCCAAGTTGGAGCATGGTTTTCTAGATCTTCCAATGTTATTAGTCCTCCTGTATTATTAGAACATTCGACAATCTTTTTAGCTAAAATTCCTGAATAAAATGCATCTCCCTCTGTTTCAGCAATAATTTTTAAAGTTTTGGCTAACTCAGGCGATTTGAATATCTCACCAGCAGTAGGGGCTTTTCCATTTGGCATAAAGCAATTGTAGAATTCGGGAAATTTACTCCTTTTATACATTTTTGAGATTATGTTCCAAACTTGAGCGGTAATAGGGGAAACTAGGTAACCATTTTGAGCATATTTTATTGCTGGTTCGAATAATTGTTTAAATTCTAAATTTCCATATTTTTTTGAAAGTATTGTCCACGTTGAAACTACGCCAGGAATAGTAACTGTATCCCATCCTACGAGTGGCATTGTCTTATATTTTGAAAAGTGTTCAGGTGTCCATGCAGAGGGTGATCTACCAGACCCATTTAATCCAATCAATCTTTTTCCATCCCATAGAATTGCGAATGCGTCGCTTCCGATACCATTATTAACAGGTTCTACCACGGTTAATGTTATAGCAGTTGCTAGTGCAGCATCAATTGCATTACCTCCTTTTTTCATCATCTGAAGCCCTGCCTGACATGCTAGCGGTTGAGAACTTGCTACGACATTTTTTGCTAATAATGGTACTCTGCGAGAAGGATATTTGAAATCCCAATTGATCATACTTAAATAAATTCCTCTGAAAACTTTTTTTAACTATTCTCTATTATTTCCAATCCCAATAATTTAGCTGCGATTTGAAAATACTCCTTCCAATCTCCTAAAAAGGATACTCGATGCCAACCAAAAGATTCCCAGTCATAATTTTCTAATATTTCATTGGCATTAGTATCTACTAAGACTTTTGTTACACAACCTCCTTTTTCAGAAGGGTTATCTGCAATTCTCCCTCTTCTTATTGCAATTTTCTTCTCTAAAACACTGATTTTAATCGTTGTTAATATTTCATCAATAGGATATTTTACACTAGGTGAAGCTCCTACAATTTCTGTTTCACCATGATGTAAAATTTCATAATCGGCAAGAGGCCCATCAATACCATGAAGTATTCTAGGAGAAACGCAATGCATATATGTTATCTGATTATTAGTTAAATGGAAAGTATGATTGGAAACAAATCCAGGTCTACCTGTCAAATAAAATCCAAAAATGAAACTGATTGCTGAATCCATATCAGATTCACAGATACCATTAATTCCTTCATTAAATAGTTCTAAAAACGCCATACATGGATACGCAGGCATTTTACCGCATAATAATAACGTCCCACAATCTGGTGCAAAGAAAGTAATCTGCTTTTCCTTTAAGAGTTTTTTAAATGCTAAGAATAATTTTGCGGAATTTATTAAAGTTTTTTCAGTAGGTTCAACCTTTAAAGCTTCTTTAATCCATTTAGCTGCTATTTCTTTAGCTTCATCATCCTTAATTTCGTCATAATATTCGATAATTTGTTCTGGATCTTCTCGGATCATATCAACACCAAAAATGGATTTTAGATTCTCATTATATTTAGGTGTATCTTTTCTCCATTGATGAGCTTGATCCTTTCCAACTAAATCAATATAGAATTTGGATTCTTCACTCTTCATCTTTGCAACTTGTTCTATATATTCAGGATAATTCTTTAATATATTTTTACGCTCTGGATTTACTAAGCCCATAATGCGTGACCAATCCATCTGTTCAGATTCAAGTGCATACACTAAAACCTTATTACCTCTTATCTTGACTAAATTTTTTAAGACCTCAATTGGTTTATCCATATCTTCTATCTTTTTAGAAGATACTGGATATATAGGATACTTTTGATCTTTAAGAATTGAATACAGTTTTGTGAAAGTATGATCACCTGCATAAATAATGTTTGCAAGAATAACAGGTTTCCCAGATTGGATTATTTCTTTTCCTACTTCTATTAAATCTGGATTTCCATAATGCCCTATTGTAAAAATTATTATTCCTCCCACTTTTGAGATCTCCTCTTTGGCTTTTTCCATAAATCTTTCATCGTATGTCGTTATAATATCGCTGGAATTAAATTTAACATCAGGAAAGCGTTTACTTAAATGGTCAAGAATGGAGCTTTTTAACGGTTCACTATCATACCCTAAATATGGCCATCCTGCTTCCCATTGTGGTTTACCAATAAAATAAATTTGAATATTTATGTTATTTAAACTCACATTTTTCGCCTTTTAAATATTAAAATTAATAATCTTTTTAACATTTTTCTTAAAAGTTTTTTCTGTTATTTATATCATTTTATTCTAATCAACATTAATGTTCTTTGACTAATTAAAATTTAAGTGTTTTAATTTTCCATGGACCCATTTCAATAATATTATTACTTAATGAAGTGACTTCTTTAAAATTAAAATCAATTTCTTTTATTTGATTTTTTATAAGATCTCCTTTGAGTTCAACATAAATATTATTATCAGATGGATTAAATAATCGAAGAAATGTATCTTTTTTACGACTCCATAAATTTACTGTTGAAACAGGAGGATTTAATGATAAGAAAGAAGTATTTAAACTGTTAAAATTTGTTATTTTATCAAATATATGCCCTATTAATCTAAAATAATACGTATATACAAAAAATAAGGGAGATTGGTTCTCCGTTATTGATATACAAAATTCATATTTCCCCTTAGCTGGGATAAGATTAGAAATCCGAAAGGTTTCTTGATTAATTACAAATTTCTGGCTGTTTTTTTGTATATAAATCAAACCTTGTTGTGGTCCCTTTAACCATAGAAAATCTAAAGATTGGATTTTCGTTCTTTTGGTCTTTTCAATACCGAAAGGATAATTTATAAAAGCGGCTTCAATTTGAATTTTTGGTTTGATAATAATTTCTCTTAACAAGTTTGAATCTAAGATAAATTCAAGTCTATTAATACCACTATACTGAGTAATTTGTAATTTGAATTTTTTGCTTTTCATATTTCCTATGATTTCTATTGTTTCTTCTATATTATTGCTCTGTTTTTGGTTTACTTCTAATTTATAATGGTATTTAGAATTAAATTGAATCTCATAGACAATTTCATTTTTAAATTTAACTTCAACTGTCTTTAAATCTTTTAAGATACTAATATCAAACAGAAAGGAAGATTTCTCATTTTTTATATCTTTTAGAAATATGCGAGTATATCCATATCCAGGTACATCTGAAATAAATTTTTTTTCAAAGTCTTCAATTAAAACTACATCTCGTCTTGGATAAGGCGTTGGATTAAAGATTAATAAATATTCTTCTGAACTCTTTGAATTTTTGGTCAAATGATTGAAAATATTCTTAATATAAGCCTTACATTTTGTTTGAATTCCTAAAAATATTTGAATGCCTAAATCTGATATAGAAATACTACCCTCTGATAGAGTTAATTTTTCAAATTCTTTCTTGGGTAATTGAGCTCGAGAGTAGTCTCCTGTTTTAATAAAGGGTACAACAAAACTATCATGTGCTTGAGCAAGCAGTAATTGGTGCCATAATTCTTCGAAGAATGTGTCGTTAGATTTCTCATTAAATCGCCCTAATATTGCATTTATGAATTCTGCAGAAATTAAGGATATTTCAGCATTCCTATTTTGAAGTAATAGCTCTGAAGTAAGAACAACGTAATCTCCAATCGAAAATTGATCTCTTAAAAACTTATATTCGCCTTCCTTGTTGATTATTTGAAAGGCATCAGAACAAAGTAGAAATTTTCCTATTATTTCCGAATACTTACTTATCCTCCATACTTCTTCTTTTAAAGGAAGTTCATTAATAAAATCTTCAATACAAGAATATAGTATATATTCCATAAAAGGTCGCCCAACTGCTTGAAATAGCAGATTAGGAATTTCCTTAAAGAAAGTACCGTGCCAAAATTCTCCATTAAATACACCAGATTGATCAATTAAGGCATCAATAGAAGTGTTGTCTAATCCAATCCAACTAATTATCGCAGAATTGGATGTAGGATTTACTCCCAACAATCTTGTCCTCAAGGATCCATATTTTATATCAAACCCTTTAAGAATTTGAGGAATTTGTGGATGTAAAGAGCTCTCAGAACAATAAAATAAATCGCATGGTAAATTTAATTCTTTTAATGACTTAAGACCATATTCAAAATGTTTAATATTAGCTTCTGCACTAATGATTAAGTTATATGGCTGCGCATATGAGGGATTTATTATTTCAAATCTTCCTTCATTAAATAACTCTAAAAATCGTGAAAAAAGTGAAGGCAAATGAAGTTTTAGCCATTCTAAACAACATATTGCAATTTCAAGATTATAAGGCATATTAGTTTTGATAGCAAGTTCCATTCTTTTAATTAAAGTAGATAATGCATACTCCGGAGAATCAAACTCACAAAATCCAGAATCTTCAATTATTACACCTCCATGAGCTCCAACTAAGAAAAATAGAGGAATATGAAGATCTTGGTTTATTATTGCCTTTAGTTTTTGAAGAACTCTATTAAACGTCTTTTCTTTTATCTTTATATCACTTTGAGACCTGAGTGATTCAATTTCATCTGTAAGTTTTGAGAAGTTGATTTGTTTCTTCCTAATAAGATTCTTTTCTGAAAATTCTTTAATTAAATTAATTACTTTTTCTAATGCCGAAATATCTTCTAATTCAATCATGATTTTATGGTAAAGGCCTCTCTTTCTCAATATCAGCGGGATCTCTCCCTTTTTCTAATTGTTCAAACCACCATTTATCGGTAGAGATTATTTCTTTTGCTTTTTCTAATACCAATTCGATATACTTTTCTTTTATACATACCAACCCATTGATATCGCCAAAAATTAAATCCCCAGGAGTAATAACTCTTCCCCCGCATTCTACTGGTGTCATAACCTGATCAAGATCAATTATCATTCTTCCACGAATTGAAGAACATATGATACCTTTAGCAAAGATTGGAAAATTTAAAGAAATAACCTGCGACAAATCGCGAATTGGTCCATCCACAAGACCCCCTCTAAAACCTAATCCCTGAAGAAGCCGGCTAGTACTTTGCCCTAATCCCGCAGCGTTCATTTGTTTAGACATATCAACACACATTATCGGAAATTTAGGTACTTTTCTCATAAATTTAACTAATCGAGCAATAATGTTTCTATCAAGTGACTCATCTGATGGAACTATTTTCATCGTACTCGCCAATCCAAGTATCCTGGCACCCAACCACATCGGTCTTATATTACAATCAAGAAATCCTGGCTCAAGACCTAGTTCATCAATTGCATCTGATACTGCGCATGTATACAACTTTGAATAGTCTGTTAATATTGCTTCTAATTTTGATTCTTCCATGGTTCTTAACCATTAAGAATTTATATAAGAATATGATTCAAAATATAATATTAAATGGTTCTTATTTGATTAAAAACTTATATGAAAACTTAAAATCTGACATTAAAATGGAAGAAAAAGAGTTTGATATTAAAAAAAGAAGTAATTCACTATTTGAGTGGACCAAAACTACTCCATTTAATTATGTAACTAGAGGAATCATTAAAGGGGTCGGTTTAGATGATAAAGATATCGAAAATAAACCATTCATTGGAGTTGTTAACACTTGGAATGAATTAAATCCGGGTCATAAGCATTTAAATATGTTAGCAGAGGCTGTAAAATATGGTATTCTTGAAGCAGGGGGAATACCTTTCGAATTCTGTACAATTGGTCCGTGCGATGGCTGGGCTAATGGAAATGAAGGTATGCGATATATTTTACCACAAAGAGAGGTTATTGCAGATTCAATTGAATTAATGGTTGAAGCACATCGATTAGATGCAATGGTTACCTTATCAACTTGTGATAAAATCAATCCAGCGGTATTAATGGCAGCCATCCGTTTAAATATTCCAACTATTTGCGTTCCTGGAGGACCAAATTTTTGGGAAATCCGATTTTCTGCGGATTTTAAGGGCATAGATCAAGCCATGTATGATAATTTTACCCATAAAGTTGAATGTGTGCAGTGCTCAACTTATGGAGCATGTGAAATGATGGGAACTGCAAATACTTTTCAATGCCTAATGGAAGCCTTTGGAATGACACTTCCCAATGCAGCTGCTACCCCTGCGATATCTCAAATGAAATATGTATTAGCGAGGGATTCTGGAAAACAAGTAATGGAATTATTAAAAAAAGGTATTACTCCTTCGCAAATAATAACTAAAAAATCTTTTAAAAATGCGGTAATGATTGATGTAGCAATTGGTGGTTCAACAAACTCAGCGTTACATTTGCCAGCGATCGCAAATGAAATGGGATTTGAGATGGATTTAGAAATGTTCAATGAATATAGTAAAAAGATCCCCACTATTCTAAATGTTTATCCTTCTGGCGAATTTGGAGTTGTCGACCTCTATAAAGCTGGAGGTATTCCTGCAGTAATGAGTAGATTGAAAAATTTTTTACATTTGGATTGTTTAACCGTGTCTGGAAAAACAATTGAAAAGCTCATTCGGAGAGTAAAGGTGTTAGATGAAAATATTATACGACCATTAAGTAATCCTATATATCCGGAAGGAGGGACCGTTTTTTTAAAGGGAAACTTAGCACCCGAAGGAGCAGTAGTTAAACAGTCTGCTATCAAGGAGCAGGATATGCTATCATTTGAAGGCCCAGCAATATGTTTTAACACAGAACTCGATGCCTTAGAAGCACTAGCTCAGAATAAAGTTGAGAACGGAGATATCCTTATCCTTCGATATGAAGGCCCTAAGGGAGGACCGGGGATGCCAGAATTATTGGCTACCACAGCTACCTTGATGATGAGGCGCAATTTAACCCGAGTTGCTTTAATTACAGATGGGAGGTTTTCTGGCGCTACATCTGGACCATGTATTGGTCACGTAAGTCCTGAAGCATATGTAGGAGGACCAATTGCAGTTATTGAAAATAAAGATATTATTAAAATAGATATCCCAAATCGAAAACTTGAAGTCAATCTTACCGAAGGGCAGATCAGAAAACGATTAGAAAATTGGAAACCATTTGAAAAAAATATAACTAGTAAAGCGTTATTAAAATATAAAAAACTGGTTACTTCCGCCTCCAAAGGTGCCATCCTACAAATATACGAATAAAATTTTCTTTTAAAATAGATTAATCTAATTGAAGTCCGATTATTTTAAATAAAGTGAGTAATAAAAAATAAAAAAAATAGGTTTACGCGATTCTAGCTTTTTTATCCTGGTGAATAAGGTGTAATTTTTCTTTAACCTCCGCAAGATATTGACCGTGTAAAGGATATCTCCACATAGCCAAAATTATTACTGTTAAAGCTATCGCAGGGAAACCAAATGTTAGAAATTTCAATCCTAATATTTGTAATGGCGTAATCAATGAAGGATCAGGTTCGTAGAAGGTCCAGCCAACATTTGTGAAAACAAGGCTAATAGCTGAGAATACAAAAATATAACCAACTCGTAGGAAGAAGATATAATTGCCAAAATACGTAGCATCCCTTCTTGTACCGGTTTTTACTTCATCTTCATCAATAATGTCGGAGACAATTAAATCTTTTGAATATAAAGAACCACCCAATCCAATCCCTACCAAAAAAAACACTATAAAGGCTGATAATAAATCTAAATCAAATATTAATGGGAATAGAGTAACCATCCAGACAGCAGAAGAGATCATCCACATCTTTCTTATACCAAATTTAATAGCTAATCTTTTCCAAATGAATGTAATTGAAATTGCTGCAGCAAGAAAGGCGATTCCTAAAAGAAGAGACAGTAAAAAGCTATCTCCTTCTCCCAGCTTTAATATATATTTACCATACAAGGGTATTATAGTGGGGAGTATTGTGTCAACAAAAAAATCCCCGATAAAAGCAGGAATTGCCCACCGAAAAGATTTATTGTTTAATGAAATTTTAAAGGATTTAAAGAAACCTGGGACATCTTTATGATCTTGTGAGAATTCTATCCTTTCTCTAGGTGTAAATTTAAGGAAAATTAACCCAACGATCACAATGATAATAGCAATTGTTAAACCAAACGTAGCGTATTCAGATTTAAAAGCGGGATTTGTATATTCTGGAATAAAGAAACTTGGTAAGATAAAAGCAAAGATTAAACCAAAAATAGCAAAAACCTGCCGAATATTATTAGCTTTGATCCTTGCTTCCTTAGTTATAAAAATCTCTGGTAACATTGATGTTAAGTTAATGTCATAGGTTGTATAGCAGAATTCGAATAATAATATGATCAGAACAAAATAGACAAAATTAATAAGTTGATCTGAAATACCGTAAGTTGCTGGTGGAAAGAATAAAAAGAACATAACTGTAGCTAAAGGTACAAGAAAAACCATAATATAAGGTCTTCTCCGCCCCCATCGAGTATGTGTTTTATCGCTTAAGTGTCCCATTATGGGATCATTAAAAGCATTCCACACCGACCAGATTATAAATCCCAAAGTAATTAAGTTAACATCAAGACCCACCACTGCAAAATAGAAGGTAAAGACCAAGAATGTGAATACCTGATAAGCGGTTATTAAAGAAATTTGTCCAAAACTGTATGACATAGCCCCTTTTGCTGAATATTCTGTAGAGTTAGTATCACTCATATTTATCAACTGTTAATTTAATTTATAATAATTGATAGAATGAAATTTATAAAAAAGGTTTAGACAAAGTTTTTCTTTTGACTAGTGTGTATAATAATTTTTAAGTATAAAGTAGTAAATTATGTTTTTAATAGTGATTAATTTGTAATTTAATTAGTTTTTCATTAGTTGGAACACCATTGATATCCCAACCTCTAATTTTATAATATTCGTCTAACATATTATTGATTTTAACAACCTTATTTTTTGTTAATCCTTTATCTAAAGGATATTGTAATCTAGGAGGAATTTTATCATCTTTGCGTGATATACCTAGTCTTGTATTAAATAATCGCTTTAATATAAAGATGCGTTCACCAATTTCAATTAACTCATTGAGATTAATCTTAATTCCGGTTAAATAATATATGGAATTTAAGATCATTTCAAAAAGATTATCAACAATTTGGGATCCGGAAGAAATTGTTTGGCGGCATATTCCTAACGCATTATTGATTTCTGAGACATTTTGTGTCACAACCACATCATAGGCAAACTCAGTGTTATCGACAGTTCTATCTCTTATGGGAATAGGTTCAGTGATTTCAAAATATTTGGTAAATCCAGTAAATCCAGAGTATATATCATTAGCAAAACCTCGCAAATGGCATGCTCCACGATTAGAGGTTGCATATTGTAACCCAAGAGGAAATATAGCTCTTGGATCATGCATTGGGGCTTCTAAACCCTTGACCTCCGCTAAATAGTTATCGGAGCCTTTACCAATTATTTTTGAAGCTTTTCTTGAACCTTGAGATAAAATTTTTCCTACACCTTCATTTTCAGCGATTAGTTCTGTTAGTCTAATGATTGCTTCTGTGTCACCCCATTTTAGGGGAAAACCAATCTCTTCTTCTGTTAACAATCCATTTTCATAGCAATCAAGTGCAAATGCGATAATACAACCGGTTGATATAGTGTCAATACCCTTTAAGTTACAAATATGGTTAAGATATGCAATACCCTCCACATCAGAAATTAAACACATCGCACCAAAAGCCGCCGTGGTTTCGTATTCGGCTCCTGCTGCATTTTGGATTTTATACGGTCCTTCTTTTATCTCAATTTCACGACCACAACTAAAAGGACATAAATAACATGGTTTATTTTTAACATGAAGTTTTTCCAAAACAACTTCTCCAGATACATTTTGAACTTCACGCCATTTACTTAATGTCCAATTTTTGTGGGGTACATCGCACAATCTTTCGAAATAGCTTATGTTGTTAGTCCCAAAATTTCTTAAAATATCTGCCATTGGCGCTTTTGAAAATGATTTAAATAATTGTTTTGATATCTCCTTAAAGTTAGTTTCATCAAAATATTCAATTTTAGTATTACTTTTTACTGCAATAGCTTTTAGGTTTTTTGACCCCATAACTGCCCCCATACCCGTTCTTCCAACGGCTCTATGATGATCATTCATAATTGAAGCAATTTTTACTTTTTTTTCTCCAGATGAGCCGATGCAGGCTACTTTATAATCTTTACCTAACTTAGATTGTAAAGATTTAATAGTTTCTGTAGTATTTAGCCCCCATAATTCATTGGCGTCTTGAAGTTCAAAAGTATCATCATCTATTTTTAAGTAAACTGGATTGTTCGCAGCGCCATGGAAAATTATACCATTTACACTTTTGCTGAATTCTGCTCCAAAAAAGCCACCTGATAAACCTTCTCCATAAATGTTTGTTAAAGGAGACCTTGCAGATACAGAATAGAATCCGGAGCAAGGATAAGCGGTACCAGTTAACAATCCCGCCATAAAAATTAAAGGATTAGAGGCATCTAGAGGTTCTTTTTCATATGCTTTTTCTTTCATTAAATAATGAATTGCAAGTCCGGGACCTCCAAGAAAATATTTAACCAATTGTGCTGTTGTATTAATCTTTTTGAAGTTTTCATGCTCTAAATCCACTAATAATATCTTATTATCTATTCTCATAACAAGTTTTTATAGCTCCCTTTAATGCTTTATATAGTAGGTAATTGAATTTTATTAATTATTAAGTTTTAATTTTTTTCTAATTATTTTGGCTTAACTTTAATCATTGCCTAGTTTTTTTATTTACTCTTCTGTCCCGAAAAGGAGTTCTAGAATATAGAATGGTAGTATTTTTTTTCCTTAATTCTTCTAATAATGCATCTTCTGTAATTTCATTTAAATTCAATAAGGTCCAACCATGCACCCCACCACTTGCTAAACCATCTGGTGAATGCATATCTGTTCCTGTAATCATTCCAATCTCTCCTTTATGTAGGTTGCAAAAATCATATGACTCTTTATCAAACACGTTTTCAGGTTTGCAATCATCATTTACAATTTCAACATAATCAACCCCCCACTCCAACAATTTTTCACGAGTTGGGTGGTTCCTATACTTTTCCTCATATAAACTCCATGGAATATGATTGCATACAACAATTCCCCCCTGATCATGAATTTTATTTATCGTTTTAACTATCTTATCATCATTAGGTTTATAAGGAATTCTTTCATTCCATTTTGAGATGCCAAGGAAATTGAAATGAAATCTAATAGTGGTATATTCAATTCCACTTAAGATGAGAACTCCTTTTTCTGAATACTCTTTCTTAATTTTTTCAACTTTCTCTAAATGCCGCATATTGTTATGATCTGTAATAGCTAATGCATTATAGCCCATAGCAATATGCCATTCCACATTTTGTTTAATTGTTAGAAAACCATCACTATAGATTGTGTGGGAATGTTGATCAAAGACAAGGTTATATTTAGAAGCATCATAACCGGGAGGAATAATTGGGATAACCCTTTTCCAAGTATCATCAGAATACTTATGAAAAATAGATTTCATATTATAACACTTTCTCTTTCCTTTTAACCATTTCCTTGATAAAAAAAGTAGCTACGATATTTGCGTATGTTCCAGCTCCAAATCCTGCATCATAACCTAGTTCCTTAGCTAATTCATTTGAAATCCTAGGTCCGCCACAAATTAAAATAATTTTATCACGTATTCCTTCTGCTTCAAGAAGTTCTACTAGGTTAGTAAGATTTTTTACATGAATATCTTTTTGAGTTACAGTTTGTGATACCAACAATACATCTGCTTTCAACTTAATTGCTTTTTTAACAAATTCTTCGTTAGTAACTTGACTGCCGAGATTATAGGCATCAATCATTTCAAATCTTTCAAGACCGTAATGACCTGCAAAGCCTTTCATATTCATTATAGCATCAATACCTACAGTGTGAGCATCTGTACCTGTTGTGGCTCCTATTACGACAATTTTTTTTCCTATTTGTTCTTTAATAAATTCGTTTATAGCTTTAAAGCTCATAACTTCCAGCTCTAGAGCTTCGACCTTAAGCGAAGTATAATCAACTGTGTGTTTGAGAATCCCATAAGCAATAAAAAAAGTAAATCCTTCATCTAAAGCTAAATGATATACAATATCAGGATCCTCTACTCCCATTCTTTCAATAAGCATTTTAGCAGCTATAATTGCTTTCTCTCCATCTTTAACCGGAAGAGTAAAACTGATTTGGATTTTGCCATCATTTATTGTATCCCCATATGGTCTGAGTTTTGTTAAGTCCAAAGTTTTATCAAAATCCTTTTTTTCCGTTGAGTATAATCCTCCACCCATTTCACATTCCTCCTGTAAACAATTCTTTTTTCATTAAATCAATAAATGGGTTAAAATAATCTGCTGATTTTTTTATCACTCCATCCAGCCCTTTTCCTCCATCTATAGGTCGCCTTATTCCTGCGAAGATTCCTTTTTCAATAGTCTTAAACAATCCTTCTTTTTCAATTTTTTGAAGTAATGTATAAGCTTGTTTTAAAACTTCATTAGCTCTCTTCTGGATAATTCCATCTTCTTTAAAGCTTATTTCTTCACCCAGAGACTCCATATTATTATAAATATATCGAGCATTTTCAATAGATAAAGCCCTATCTGACATAAAAGGGGTATGTATTGCCTCAGTGAGCATACCTAATAGATGAATTCGTTGATTAGTTAAGATTGTAATGATATTAAAAAGCGCGTCTTGTACATGTCCTTTAAATATATTGCCAGTCATAAATTTAGTTGGAGGCATGTACTTTAAAGGGGCATTAGGAAAGATCTCACGTGCCATTTGGGCTTGAGCAAGTTCAAATAAGAATCCATTCTTCAAATCAGGATCCATTTCAAAAGCATGTCCTAGACCCATTTGTTCCTCTTTCAATCCTGCGATAAGAGCTAACTGTTCATTAATGAATTGGGATGCCATTACGGTATGGGCAGCTTTATAAGCATCATCAGTCGTTAAATAGTTGTCTTCCCCGGTATTGATAATGACTCCTGCATAGGCATTTATCATTCGAGAAAAATATTGATCAATTATGGTTCTTTTCATATTTATATCTCTAAATAGGATTCCATATAGCGCATCATTAAGCATGACATCTAAATGCTCAAATGCACCCATAGCGGCAATCTCAGGCATGCATAATCCAGAACAATAGTTTGTTAGCCGTATATATTTTCCTAATTCCATACTTACTCGATCTAATGCAGTTCTCATAAGCTTAAAGTTCTCTTGAGTGGCATAGGTACCCCCATATCCTTCTATTGTAGCACCATAGGGTACATAATCCAAGAGGCTCTGTCCTGTCGATCGTATTACAGCAATAATATCAGCTCCTTGTCTTGCGGCTGCTTTTGCTTGAATTATATCTTCATAAATATTTCCTGTTGCAACGATTACATAAATAAGAGGCCCTTTTTTATCACCATATTCTTTTAGAAAATTATTTCTTATTTCTTTATTTTTAGCTATTTTTTTAAGATTTTCCGAAGCTAGCTCATAAATAACCTCTTTGATTCTGGAGAGCTCATGCATAGGTATTTTACTCAAATCTAGCTGATCTATCGCAACTTTTTCTGCAACTTCTTGAGGTGAAAAATTGGTCGCAACAATTGCATTCCCTAAATATAAAGAGATTCCTTTTCCTAATAGATTATTCTCTTTTATATGTTCTATAATAACATTTGGTAGAGGGACTCCAAATTCATCAATTCCATCGATACCTAACAATCTACATACTGTCCTTTCGATTGATGTAGTAGTGTGTTTATCTATAAAGTTTTGAGTTTCCTCTGCAATCTTTTTTGCTGATTCCCTAGCTTTATTTATTAAGGATAGATTTAAATTCAGTTTACTTTCAATTTTCATATTTTAATCACATGGTCCCAAATTATAAATTGGTAAGTTGATTTTTTCTTTTAGTAAGCTTAAAAATTCAAGCTTGTTAAATTCAAAACCCAAAGGAGAAGTTGGATTAATTGTTATAGCAATGACTTTAATTGGATTTAAAACTTTTATACATCCTCCCTTTTTTTCAAAATTATTTAATATTTGTTTACTAATAAATAACTTTGTTGCATCTTCTGCTAAAATTGTAATTCTTTTATACTTTTTTAAGGGTTTAAAGAGGGCTTTTAATAAATTATCAGTAACGGCGCTTTTAATTATAATATATTCTGTATCTGGTAATATATGTTTTATAACATCGCTAGATGAATCTAGAGCAGTGAAAATATTAAGTTTTTTTATACTTTTATCCTTATTAATAATTCCAATTTTAGCATTTTTCCACATATTTTGAACTAAATCTATGATTCTTTCATCACTTTCAGCTTCAGTTGTTAATAATCTAATTGTATGTTTAGTAAGATCAATTACGTAATTCATATCTTTATCAAGAGACGCTCCAGTAGAAACGATCGTAGCATCAGAAATTAGAGGAGTAGCAAATGACTTTCTATCGAATGCACCATCTATTAACACAAGATCACATCCAAGACGCAGTAATTCTTCACAAATTTTTGATACCTGGCTATTAATTGAAGGACCTGCTAACTCAATATATCCATTTTGGTTAGATTTTAAAATTAAGATTTCACCTAGTGGCGTTTGAAATCCAGTAGCTTTTATTAACTCCATTTCAATACCACTAGCTTTAAAACTATGTTCGGCGGTAGCAATGTAAGTTCCAACATTAATAAAAATACGAGGTTTAGGTAATTGAGTAATCACATCATACGGTTCTCCGTCTCGTCCAATTGACGTAAGGCCAATTTTATAGTACCCCTCTACATTTCTTATTAAATGATTTAAAGTAGTGGTTTTGCTAACATTTTTAGCAAGTCCAATTATAGTCACTACTTTATATTTTTTTAACTCAGTTAATATCTCTTTTACTTCATCCATTTTTTCATCTTATTTAATGTTACTCAATATCGTCAATTACATTGGGTTGTATTTGATGAAACAAAATTCAAATTTTATAATTAAATAGAGAAGTGAATTATGTGAAAAAAAATTTTATTTATAATTGTTAAAAAAAGATTGCAATATTTAGCTTATTCTAGTCTTAGAAATTTTTTAACCCATGTTGGTGGCACAAAACCAAGATAGATGAAGAATATTGCGATAATTCCTACAATTCTAATAATAGTTGTCAATAGAATAATATCAGGTGCATTAATATCTAACATAGCAGAGATCATTATTAATGTAATTCCGATTGCAAGAAATCTACCTCTCCATTTTAATTCTTTGCTTTCTTTATTTTTCATGATCCTGAAGGCTAAATGATATGTAGTAATAGTCGTAATAATAAGAGTTGTCATAAAAGAAATCAAAACAAACGCAGAATAACCGATCTCGTAAGGAAAAATATTAGTTCCTATTAAATCTTCGATAGGCGCACCGGGTACTACATATAAGAACGATATCAAATATATGTAAAATATCATGACAAATATCGCGTAAATAGAGACTATAGTTTTCTTAAATCTTTTATAAAGCATGTCACAATAAATATAGAGCCAACACAATGTAGCAATTCCAATACCAGAAGTTCCTATCAATACTTTAATTTGATAAGAGAATAGATCATTAGTTAAAACCCAAAAGAAGTAATTGAGTCCAATTTGATAATATCCTGCTGCGGAAAATAACATAAAAATCGCTAGAATGTAATATGTGCCTTTTTTAAGTTGTATTGCTCTCCTAAGAATTGCTATACTAATAAAGATTGTAATAATATTATGTATAAAACTAAGTATCCCTGAAATTTGCATTTCTTGAGTTAATTCTACAAATAACATAATTTGATCTACAATTTTACAATTTTAGTTAAAGTAATTAATACTAAAGGTTAAACATATTAAAAAACCCAATGTTTTTTTGCGTACGTTTATAATGCACTTAAATTAGTAAAAATAAAGTAGTTAATAATATAGAATTATGTCCAATAACTGGTATAATCCTGTATAAAATGTTTCATTGAAATAGGTGGTCTTCCTAATATCTCTTCTGTGTCAGGATAAATTATATCTGCTTTACCAAGACGAACAATGAAATAGATCATTTTCATAACTTTTATGAAATCCTTAGGAAAGCCATACTCGTTCATTTTTAAGGCAAAATATTTTGATTTAGGGTTAGAGTATGTAATCTTTTTTCTCAAGACATCAGTCATTATTTCCGAGACTTGGTAAAAATCAAGTGCTTCATATCCAGATAAATTCAAAGTTTTATTAATAAAAACATCCGAATCATCCAATAAGACTTTAACTGCTACTGCTGCAATATCGCGAATATCTATGAAACTAATCTTTCCTCTTCCAGCTGGGATTAATATGTCATTTTCTTTTTGTATTATTTCCCTATGAACTGTGATTAAATTCTGCATAAAAAAGCTGGCTCGTAAAAACGTATAATTTAAACCGCTTTTTATTAGATATTTTTCTATTTTATAGTGTGGAACTCTTTTGTTTGCACCGATCATTGATAAAAATACAATATGCTCTACACCAACCTTTTTAGCAGCTTCAATTGCTGGGAATATCGAGTTCTTGAACTCTGTCATTTGGGGAGGGCGATTTAGAAACATCTTTTTTACACCCTCAAACGTTTTATAATAAGTATCAGGATTTTCAAAATCAAAATAAACATATTCAATATCATCCCCTAAAAGTCCTTTTACATCTTTAATATCGGCGGTTTTAAATAACACTTTTTTCGATGTTAATAATTTTACTATTTCAGATCCAACATTCCCATTAGCGGCTGTTACCAATATCTTTGAATCCATGATATTTACTTTATTTTTTTATATTTATTAATTAATGCGTTAAAGAATGTTATAAAGAAATTAAATTAATCTCAAATTAGAGTATTTGTTAGGTTAGTTTAAAACTATATAATGAGTAATTGTTTAAATCGATCAATAAAACTTTCAATTAGTTAATTAATTAACAAAAAAAAATTTTTTATTTCTAAATTTGAGGAAAGATTAATAAGATGTTAAAGTTTCAAGAATTTCATCGATTTTATTGATAGAAACTGAGAGATGAGCTTCATTCGGATAAAATTTAGGAGTGCAATTAGGTATTAATTCACTCATTCTTTGTCCCATTGAAATAGGTACATTAACATCTAATTCACCATGCCAAAGATGAACTGGAAGTTGGGGAGTAATGTTTGTGGGATTAAAACCCCAAGGTTTTACATATATTCTGCCCTCATGAACAGAACCTTCTCTTCCTTGACGGAAGGCTTCTTTGGACTCTTCAATAAATAGTTCTAGAAAATTTGGTTCTTTCATAACAATTTGATCAGGTTCGGGGAGACTTTTAATTGCTTTTTCTATTGTCTTTTTTGCTTTTTCAGGATTATTAAATTCTTTCATTTCTCTTTTCATTAAGAGACTAAATATAAAAGGAATCCTACGGATCAGAAAAAATAGAATCCGATTCGAGCGTTTCATGCCTTTTGTAGTCATTTCAATAGGCCCCATTCCTGATATAATCCCACAGCATAATAATCTGTCAGGAATTTTAAAAGCACAAACAGCTGCATAAGGTCCTCCTCCAGATACACCCGCTACAACAAATCTTTTAAGATACAAGTGATCAGCAAGTTCTAAAATATCATTGGGCCAATCTAATAGCATTCTTTTTGGTTGAAAATTAGAAAGCCCCATTCCTGGACGGTCAACAGAAATAAGCCTTACACCATGTTCTTTAGCTTTATATGCCAACATTTTTGCTTCCAATCGAGATCCATAGTAACCATGAAAATAAAATATTGGTTTACCATTTAAATCTCCGTATTCTGCGTATCCAAGCTTCCGACCATCACTTAATTCAATTTGTTGATTTTCTTTATTGGATTCGATCATTATAACTAAAAAAATTTATGTCATTTAATAAAGATTAAGTTAAGAGAGCCAGTTAAGTATCCTTGAATCAGGATTATAAAAAAGTTATTTCGTAAGTTTTTTCCTTCTAAGTTTTCTTTTTAAGTCTTGAGGTTCAATTGTCATCTTCTGCCCATGAAGTAAAGCCGCAACGCCGATTAAGGGTTCTCCTGGTTCACATTTGCATCCAGGAGTGTAATTTTTAGGTTCATCGTAGGTAGTAATAACACCTTCAAAATTTCTTAGAACTACTCTTTGATTACCTTGAGATATTACATAATCAGGCATTACAGGAATTTTACCTCCACCACCAGGGGCATCTACAACAAATGTAGGAACACATAATCCCGATGTATGACCTCTTAACCCTTCAATGATGTCAATCCCTTGAGCAACTGTAGTTCTAAAATGTTCTAAACCTATTGAAAGGTCACATTGATAGATATAATAAGGTCTAACTCTGACTTTTACTAAATCTTGAACTAATTTTTTCATAATGTGCACACAATCATTTACACCTCGTAATAGAACTGATTGATTACCTAACGGGATTCCAGCGTCAGCTAACATTTCACAAGCGCGTTTTGAATCGTCAGTTATTTCATTTGGATGGTTAAAGTGAGTGTTAAACCATAAAGGATGATATTTTTTCAACATTTGGCAAAGTTCAGGAGTAATTCTTTGAGGCATTACAACTGGAGTTCTAGACCCAATTCGAATGATTTCAACATGTGGAATTGCTTTTAATTTGATCAAAATATCTTCTAAGATATGATCAGAAATTAAGAGAGCATCACCACCTGAAAGGAGAACATCTCTTATTGCAGGAGTTTCTTTTATATACTCAATGCATTTATCGATTTGGTCTTGTGGTGGTGCTTTATCATGTTTTCCCGCAAAACGTCTACGAGTACAATGTCTACAATACATCGAACAATTTTCAGTAACTAAAAACAAAACTCTATCAGGATATCGATGGGTCAGACCAGGAGTAGGGCTATCAATATCTTCATGAAGTGGATCTTCTAAATCACTTGGTGATCTATACAGTTCATAAGTGGTTGGGATTGCTTGCTTTCTAATTGGATCATATGGATCGTGAGGATCGATTAATGATAAATAATATGGGGTAATAGCCATTCGCAATTTGTTTAAAATTTCAGGATCATCCTCTTCTTTGGTTAATGGAATATATTCTTTAAGTTCTTCGAATGTTGTAATTCGATTTCGGAATTGCCATCTCCAATCATTCCAATCTTCATCAGAAATATTTCCAAACAGTTCCTTACGTCTATTTACTCGCATGATAGTAACCAAAATTGAGATTATTTTATTCTAATAATGAAGACTATATGTTAAGTTTTGGGTGTTTGTGGGACAAATTCCCCATTAGAAAAAACAGTTGATTAGAATATTTACTATATTTTGTAGAATTATATTCTCAGGATTTTCACACATACTTAGTTATAGAATTAAAGAATCTACTCAGGATAGTTTAATTTTTTCTTTTTAAGGATCGAAAGAATTATTCTAAACTATCGAAATATTTATATAATAATACTTACGATCATTCGTAGATATATACGATATTTCGTATATTTTATATATTACTTTATAAATAAAGTTAAAGCAATATGTTAGAATGGATTATATTATTCAGTATAATTGGAAGCGTGGGAGCAATATTTGCTGCCACTTTGTTTGTCTTTTTAGGAGAAAGAGTCCAAAAAAAGTTAGTTTATGTATTATTATCGTTTGCAACTGGAACATTACTTACCGCAGCATTGATGGGATTGATCCCTGAAGCAATTGAAGCTGTAGAAGAACCTCATTTTATTACCATAACTATCTTGGGGGGAATTATCTTTTTCTTCTTTTTAGAGAAATTTGTAATTTGGAGAAACTGCCAAAATAATAATTGTGAAGTACATTCACATGCTTCAGGTTCTTTAGTTTTAGTAGGAGATGCATTCCATAATTTCACAGATGGAATTGTTATTGCATCAGCATTTCTCACTAATTTTTATATCGGGATTGCTGCAGGTATCACGATTTTAATGCATGAGATACCCCAAGAAACTGGTGATTTTGCTATTTTATTACATTCTGGTATGTCAAAAAAAAGAGCACTTTTATATAATTTATTATCAAGTTGTACTACTATCCCTTCTGCAATAATAAGTTATTATATATTAGATGTGTTTCAAATTATTATACCATATTTTCTAGCGTTTTCAGCATCTAGTTTTCTTTATATTGCATTATCCGATTTAACCCCAGAATTGCATCAGAAAACTGAAACTAAAGAAATAATTAAGCAGTTAACCTTAGTGTTGTTAGGGGTAATTATAATGGTTTTGCTCTTATCTGTTGGAACACATACCCACTAACTTTCATAGGTGTAGATTATGCAAGAGATAGATTATTTAATATTAAAGATACTCTGCAGAAATAATAAACCCACGAGATTGAAAAAAATACATGAAGAAATCAAAAATCAGAAGGGTTTAGAAACCCCCTTTTCTACTATCAATAGTTCTATAGAAAGGCTGGAAAAATTAGATTATGTTGAATGGACCAGATATTATCCAATAAAGTTAACAGAAAAAGGATTAAATTTAGCTAAAGAATTAATTCGGCATGCGCAACTACTTGAACTATTTCTTTATAATGAATTAAAGTTAAGTAGGGATGATGCGCATTATGAAAGTGAAAAGTTGAATCTACTTTTATCCTGTGAAACAATCAATAAAATATGTGAAAAATATTGCCATCCAACAATTTGTCCATGTGGCGAGGAAATTTTAAATTCAAAACATTGCTATTGTTTAGATGAACCAAAGAAATTTAGATAAGAATTTCTCGTAAGAGCTCTTATTTAGGATTATATATTTAACTTTTAGAAAATTTTTCTTTGAAAATTACCTGTAAAATATTCGATTCTCGAAGGATATCCAATGTTATTTGTGCATGATTTTTAGTATATCCATTTCCAATAATCATTGTTACATCTTTTCCTACTCCCTCGGCACCTAATGCTGCTTTAGTAAAACTTGTAGCCATAGAAAAGAAATACACAATTCCTTCCTGCCTTACTGGAAGAATACTAGATATTTCCGTATTTGCTATGCTTAAGCAATTAATCGAAATATCCACTTCTTGATTCCTGTTTACTCGCAAAGTTTTTTCGAGTACTTCAATAGGATTAAGAACGTTACAAATTATAATATCATCACAAATATTAGTTTTTTTAAGAAAGGCGGCGCGCTTTTCATTTCTTACTTGACCAATAACTTTCCCTCTATTACCAACCATCTTTTTAGCCATATAACAACACATTAAACCAGATTTACCTGTTGCTCCTAAAATCAATACTGTATTCCCAGGTTTTACTAATTTTTTAACTTGAGCGGGGGCACCAGCTACATCCAGAGCTGCTAGGGCTAAAGTATTTTCTAAATCCTCGGGTAATTTTGCATAAACTCCACTTTCAAAAAGAATCGCTTTTCCTTCTATTTCCACTCTATCAATATCAGGTTCAATCTTCTTTATTTTATCAATTTTTAATGGTGTTAGTGAAAGTGATACTAATGTAGCAATTTTATTACCTACTTGTAAATCGATTTTATCCATCAAATCTATTCCTATTTTTTCAACTGTTCCAATAAGCATTCCACCAGATCCGGTTACAGGATTTTGCATTTTGCCTCTCTGATTGACAATTTCGAGAATTTTTACTTTTATTTTTTCAAGATCCCCTTGAGCTTCTTCCTTTAACTGAGTAAAGCTTGCAGAGTCTATATTTAAATACGCGACATCAATTAAAATCTCATTATCATATATCTCCATATCATTGGATATTTTCATCGCTGGTTGTGGAAGTGTCCCCTTAGGTTGAATGACTCTATGAGTACCATATTTAGATCCTTTTACCATAATTTATTCCCGATTATTAATAAGATTCAAATTTAAATTTATTTATAGTATGTAAATTCCAATTTTAATTATAATTTTCTTTTAAAAGATAACCTATTTGTTAAAAGAGATTATATTTTGACAAAGTCTATTATACAAATAATATAATTTAGTTCTATAATTATTTATGAAGTATAAGCAACTGTTTTTATTATTAATTATTCTATTGGTATTACTCACACTTTTGCCCAAATTAAATCAATTTTATTCAAATACTAAAAAAGTAAATCTTGATGTTAGCGAATTAGAGGACCATACTCAAATTCAAAATTTAGAGTTAAATTGGTATCAAATATGGGGAGGATTGGAATATGAATGGGGTGGATATTTGGTCGTAGATTCTTCTGAAAATATATACATCACTGGAAGTACAGAGAGTTATGGAAAAGGTAGTAGAGATGTATTTCTAGCAAAATATAATAATTTGAGTCAATTTTTATGGAATATTACATGGGGAGGTCCAAAAAGAGAAGATGCTTATGGAATCGCTTTAGTTAAGTCAAATAATGTCTATATAGTTGGAGGAACATACAGTTATAGTTCAGGAGGATGTGATTTATGCCTTATTAAATTCAATGAGAATGGATTACACCAAAATAATTTCACTTGGGGAGGAAAATATGATGATTATGGGACATCTATTGCAATAGATAATGAGAATAATATATATATCACTGGAATGACTAATAGCACAGGTCTTTATGAAAATGATATCTTTTTAATTAAACTAAATAGTAGTTTATTAATCGAATGGGTTCATACGTGGGGTGGTTCTAAATTTGATATGGGATATGATATTGCTATTGACAATTTCTCAAATATTTATGTTGGAGGCAGAACGGATAGTTTTGGTTCAGGATCTGGAGATATATGTGTTATAAAATATAATAATTCTGGAACGCAAATTTGGAATCGAACATGGGGTGGAATCAGTCATGATTATTGTTCAGGAATTGCCATAGACTCCTCAGATAGTATTTATATTGCGGGAAGTACAAGTAGTTATGGTTCAGGACAGTTTGATATTTGTTTAGTAAAATATAATCATACAGGATTAAAGATATGGGAAAAAATTTGGGGAGGTAATTATAATGACGAGGCGAGAGCTATAGCGATAGATGAGTCAAAAAATGTTTATATTACAGGAGAAAGTGGAAGTTCCCAAAATCCAGAAGGGAATTTATGCCTACTTGGATTTAATTACTTAGGGGATGTTAATATAATTAAAACATGGGGTGGAAGTGATAAAGATATAGGCATATCTGTTCAAATTCAACCTAATTGCAGTTATTATATAGGAGGATGGACAGAAAGTTATGGATATGGAGTACCGAATATAGTTTTATTAAAGTATTCTGAAAGTTCTGGTGGCGGAGAATTACTAATTTATGGATTTAATGAGTTTATTTTAGTTATTTCAATCTTGGGAATAATCTTGATAAAAGTCGCTAGAAAAAAAATGTTTGAGATAAGATTTCTCTAATTTGTTCAAGGCTGACTTACCATCATCCATTACTCTTAACTTCTTTTAGCGTTACTTATAATCAAGAGTATTTATCTAATATGTAATAATTTTCTAGCTTCTTTAGGAGAAGCAATCTCTCTACCAAGTTCATGTGACATATTTACCACTTTATTAACTAAATCTCCATTACTCTTAGCCAAAACCCCTTTCGATAGATAAATGTTATCCTCAAATCCCACACGTGCGTGTCCTCCCAGAACTATTGATAAAAACACCATGGGAAATTCATATCTTCCAATAGCACATACAGTATATGTTGATTCTTTAGGAATACTCTCAATCAAATAATTTAAATCCCTTGGAGTAGCTCTAATTCCTCCAACAACACCTAATACAAAATTGAAATGCATAGGCTTCTTTAAGTATCCTTTTTTTTGTATCCTTAGAGCCATATCAATCATACCTTTATCGAAACATTCAAGTTCTGGTTTAATTCCTCGTTTATTCATTTCTTCAGCAAAATTAATGATATTTGATTCAGTATTAATAAAAATATCATTTCCTCCAAAATTCATAGTTCCGCAATCTAGAGTCGCCATTTCAGGAGCAGGATTTAAATAGATTGGTTGGAGGCGTTCTTTGTCGTTCATACCCACAGCTCCACCTGTAGAAGGTTGTATTATGACATCAGGGCACCTACTATGAATTTCAGCAAAGCAAGCTTTAAATCGCTCTAAACTTTGGGTGGGAGTTCCATCATCTTCCCTAACATGTAAATGAATAATACTTGCTCCTGCGTTATAAGCAGATTCTGCCTCTTTCCCCATTTCTTTTATAGTGTAAGGAATATTTGCATTTTGCTCTTTCGTAACTTCTGCGCCACAAATCGCTGCAGTAATTATTAATTTCTCCATAATAAGTTCTCCATAGCGTAATACCAAGAATATATAATAAAAAATTATTTTAAAAATTAGTTGATAAATAAAAATCATTATTGCATTTAATAATTGACAACTCTTAATATTAAGTACCATACTTTCGGGGAATTGTTTTGAAATGAAAGATAATAATTTAATAACAGATAGCTCTATTGAATTGGAGCATGGTAGATCGAATTTTTTCCAAATAGATTTATTAAAAGCCTTCATGATTGCATTCGTTATCATTGATCATGCTTTAGGATATACTGCTCATCAAGGTCTTGGATTGGAATTATGGGAACGAACGTCTATTCCAGTATTCCTAATAATTTTAGGTTTTAATATGGGAAAATCTTTCAAAAGACAGGGCGATTTATCCTTAAAACAATTATATTCATGGAAATATTTTAAAAAGAAACTCTTGCGTTTTGTTTTTCCTTACTTGATTTTTTATATAGTGTCAACAACCGTGGGTTTTATTATATATGGGACTAACTTTCCAGAAACATTCGCTGAAAATTGGATTTTAGAATATATAATATTTCAAAAATCACTCTTAGAAGGTCCCGGTAATTGGTTTATTCCAGTACTTTTTCAATCCATAATTCTGATGCCATTACTTTATAAGTTATTTTCTAAAAAGCCGATATTGACTTTAGTATCCTGCTTTGTTATCGAAGCTTGTATGCATTTATTTTTATGTTTCTACATTGGCCCATCAAGTAGTATTGATAACTTCTTTCGTGAATTACCTTTCCGTCAAATAATATTACTATATTTGTCTGCTATAGGTATGGGAATTTGGTTTTCAAAGAATCATAATCTATTTAGTTTCAGAAATTTATTTGTATGGATTTTATTCCCAGTTAATTTGATATACATGATAACGTGGGATTTTTTTAACTTTCGATTACAAATTGATGGCTCTGGAATTGTTAGGGGAGATTATAACTACCTCACCTTTATCTATTCAGCTTTAATCTTCTTAATCATAATACGCCTAGTCCCAAAAAATCCTAAATATAAAGTAACAAAAATAATCTCTACAATAGGAAAGTCAACGTTCCATATATATTTAATCCAAGATCTCTTCTATATTATCTTATATATCGAATATAACTCTATTTGGGTGTCTCCAGGCTTTTCAGGATTCGTTAATATACTTGGTATTGCATCTAATGATCTATTTCTAAATATTGGTTTATTATGTTTGAACTGGATAATCTGTATAGCCGTCGGAGTAATTTGGTGGTCTGCTGAAAAGAAAGTTAAAAATTTAATTTTAAAAAACTAATTTTTTAATTTTTTATACGCTTCGAGGATTCTTTTAAATTCCTTGTTTATAATTTAAAATCGTATTTTAATAAGCTTTTAAATGTTATAAATTCAAATATTAACCATTTTTCAATTTACTTCCTAAAACGGATACTACTAAAAGATCTATATTATATAACAAGAGTATTTTTGATAATCAATTATTTTCTAAAGATTAGGATATATTAAAAAGGGTGATATTAAAAGTGCCTATATTGAGATGTAATATCTGTGGTAATGAGAAAGAAGTTCCAGTATGTTGCGAAAACAGTATGATTGTTAGAGATACTCATATGTTGTGCTGTTGTAAATCTAAGGATTGTGGATATCAGAAGATTCCTGAATGTTGTGGTCAGACTATGGATTATATAGAAAACTAAAAAAAACAAATAATTATAATCTTCTTTGTTTTTCTTTTGGAACAACACAGATTCCCGTTGCTGTACAAACAATTATCGGTTCTTTTAGAAAATCTGCGGCAGATTCACCGAGGTCCCTTCTTGGTGAAATAATCTTCTTTGCAACGAACTCTATTTTTCGGGAAGTATTTCCAATCTCAATGATATGACCTTCCGCTTCTATAAAGTCTCCGGCATATACGGGTGCCAGAAATTCTATTTTTGTATATGCTCTAAACAATCCTTCGTCACCATCATTTCTGATTAATAATTCAGTCGCAACATCTCCAAATAATTCAAGAATTTTAGCTCCGTCTACTAAATTTCCACCATAATGTGCATCTTGGGAGCTCATTCTTACCTTAATTACTGTTTTCATTATCATTCTTACCTCATAATATTACAAAACTGATAATTAGAATTAAATTTTTCAAAAAGTTGAGAATAAGAATTAATACAGAGCTCATCATAATTAGGATTTATTAAATTATTTTGAAATAATGTAATAAAAAGCTTGTAATCGGAATTACCACACTAAGTTATTAATAATTTGCTTATCCCTTTCAGCTTCTTTTTTACCTAAAACCTTTCTAATACGTAAATCATTAATTGCTTCTTCAAGTTGGGTATCTAAATTCTTCATTTCCATCAAATTCCCTTTTTCAGCGCCCTTCTCAACCAAGTTTATCATTTCATTATCCTTATTCATCAAATCTCTTAATTTAGTACGGAAGGCATCAGTCACCTTTGTTCGATGAACTTTTCCTTTTTCAATTAAAATTGGCAATACTGGAGCCCTTTCTGTGGTTCTTCGTGTATTTGGATCAACAAAATAGAAGATAAACATTGGAATACCAACTACAACATCTTGAGTCTTTATTTCAATTGAGTAGTTTTTAAAAAAGTTTTGAACATCTGTCATTTCTATATTCTTAATAGTTTCAATATTATCTAAGCAGGATTGTTTTTCTTGTTTGATCTTGGCAATAACATCTTCTGTTGAGCTTAAATCACTACTTAATTCACTATGTTTTGATTGAATTTTACTTTCTACTTCCCCTTTTTTTTTCTCTAATTCCCTTATTTTTTGTTGTTTAGATCGTTCCAAATCACTGATTTCTCTTTGAACATTTTTCCTTATCTGTGAGATCTCTGTCTCATACCGACTTATAGTATTTCCTAAATCTTGATATTTAATATCTACATCCTTTAATGCAGCTTCTACTTCAAATAGGTCATTTTTATTAACTGCGTTTTTTAATCTATCAACTGTACTTTTCATAGTATCAAGATTCTTATAAAGATCTCCAGATTTATCATTGATTTTGTATTTCCCTGACTTTACAAGTTCTTCTGGAGTTTCTTCAATTTTCCTGGCTTTTTCTGCTTCCAATTCTTTAGTTATTGCTGCAAGTTGTTTCTCCTCTTCACTTGTATCAATTTTTCTCCCTCTTAATTTATCTGCATCTTGAGATCCTCTCTGAATCCACTTGTCACACAGTTTTATAATAATTTGCCCATAATTATCTAATAGTTTAGGATCTTTTTGTGAAATAAATTCAAACACTTCTGGTACTATCTTGGCTTGGTTAATACTCTTAGGAATAGGCCCCCCTTCTAAAAGAAAATGGGGTTCATTAAATGAACCAATATTATATTGATTAAGGAAGAAGTTTTTAAAATATTCCACTTCACTGGCACTAAAGAGTGCCTCTTGGATAACAGTTCCCCTTCTATAATTTTTAACTTTTTTCAAATAAGTATTATTATATGATTGTAAAGAGTTCAAAAAAGATCCAGGGTCCGCACCTTGAATGATATTATCTGGTGTTGGGGGTACTTGGGAAAATTTTCCAACCTGTAATTTTTCTTGTTTATTTAATAAATAACTGCATACACAGGCACGGGTTTCATTCAATGGAATTAAGCGAACAGGCCAAAAACACATTGAAATTCTATTAACTTTTCCCAATTTACTAATCTTCTTTCCATATAAGTTGATACATTCGTTAAGACCAATTGCCATCTCATCCAACAAAGTTGCTTTTGATCTTGCAGGAATAACATCACCAACATTAATTAAAAACGGTATAATCTTATCTACCATATTTTGGAATCACTTCTTCTTTCTATATTAAAACTTAAATTGAGTTATAATAATAAATTTTTGGATTCTACTTTAAGAACATACAAAAGCAAATTTTAAAGTTCTATTTTTTCCCAATATGAACTTTTTATAGTTTTAAATATCTATACAGCATAATTTTTAGCAATAAATAAAAATTAAGTGATAATTTTTGGTAAATAAATTCCTTGAAGGAAAAGGAGCACTGATAACGGGAGGAGCTTCAGGTTTTGGAAAAGCGACCGCATTTATTTTTGCAGAAAATGGAGCAGATTTGATTTTAGTGGATAGAAATGAAGAACTTCTTGAAGAAGCAAGTAAACAGGTGGAAAAAAAATATACCAACAAAGTAATACCAATAATATGTGATGTTTCAGATTCTAAATGTGTAAAGAAAATGACAGATCAAGCATTTAATGAACTGGATAATATATATGTGCTATTTAATAATGCGGGATTAGCTACTACTTATGGGGTCGATATTATTAGTGTTGGAGAAAAAGCATGGGATACAACCATGAATATTAATCTCAAAGGTCAATGGTTGGTGGACAAATTTGTTAGCCGAAAGATGAATAGACAAAAATTTGAACCTTTAAGAGGAAAAATCATTCATAATGCATCTCACTATGGAATTGTGTTAAGTCCTTTTGTACCTCTTTATAGCATAAGTAAGGCAGGGGTTATAGCGCTTAATAAACTTATAGCAAAAACTCTTGCACCACATATAACCTCAAATGTGTTGGCTCCGGGTTTTCATGTTACCGGTATTTATGGAAATAGAGAGGATATCATGTTACAAGTTATGAAGGACGGAGATGTGAAAACACCATTGAATAGAATCGGTACAATTGAGGATGTTGTTAACTTAGTATTATTTTTAGCATCAGAAAAGAGCAATTTCATAACGGGTCATTGTTTCACGGTAGACGGAGGCATTACTGAAGCGGGTGTTCCTTCTCATAGATTAGAAGTAAATTTCTAAATAATTATAAAAAATGTGGTAAAAAATGATGATGGATGATAAATTTTTAGAAGGGAAAGGTACTCTTATAACAGGAGGAGCATCTGGATTTGGAAGAGGTTTCGCTTATGCATATGGCCATAGAGGAGCTGATCTGGTATTAGTGGATATTAATGAAGAGTTATTAGAAGAAACCTCAAAGGGGGTTGAAAAAGAAACTGGTCAAAAAGTAATTCCTATTATTTGCGATGTCTCAAAACCAGATCAAGTCCAAAATATGGCCAAACAAGCGTTTAATGAATTAGACAACATTTATATTCTAAATAATAATGCTGGTGCGGGATATGGATTTTATAGAGATCCCTTAAGGTTAAAAGATGAACTATTTGATAAGACAATCGCGCTAAATTTAAAAGGTCAATGGATGGTTGCAAGAGAAGTAGCTAAAAAGATGAAGAAGCAAACTTTTGAGCCACTAGCGGGTAAGATTATTCATACGGCATCTATTGCTGGAGTGAGAGTAGATCCAGGACTTCCTGATTATTCAATAAGCAAAGCGGGGGTTATCGCCATGATGCAAATATTAGCTCAGAGTCTTGCCCCAAGAATAACCGTAAACGCTTTAAGCCCAGGTTATCATTTAACAGGCGCATATAAAAATAATCTGGAAGCAATGAAAATAACTATGGAAGAGGGACATGTAAAAACTCCACTAAATCGCTATGGTACTGTGGAGGATGTGGTAAATGTATCGTTGTTTATAGCATCTCCTATGTCCAATTTCATAACTGGGCATAATTTCATTGTTGATGGCGGAATTGCTGAGGTAGGTATACCTGCTTATTACTTTAAATCTGATGTCTAATGAAATCTCAATAGATGGAGATATAACCTATTCGAGTTCCAGCAAATTATTTGAAAAGAGATATTTAATCTTTAAAATATTTAATAACCATTTTTTCTAACGAAAAAATATCTATAAATATAACAACAAATAGAATCTTAATTAATATTCAATAAAATATTGATTTAAAAAGTGTAGAAACAATGTTAAACATACTTTTTGCTATATTTGAACTTTTAATTGCGATCGGTTTGATAGGCTTTTGGGTAATGTTTTACTTTATGGAATACAAGAATCGCAAAATGTCTGAGGTGGAATTTAAGCATGAAATGTCTTTTCCACTTCCTGATTTAGGATGGGTGTTACCGAATTTAATCATTGCTGCTATTGGCCTCTTATTGGAGGAATGGTTTGGGTATTTTTTTACTATAACAGCTGCGAGCGGAATGATGTTCCTAGGACTGATCGATTTAGCATTTAATTTGCAGAATAAAAAATTCGACATTAAAAAATACGGATTTGATGCTTATATGAGCATCTTTATTGTGGCAATCATGTTGATTTTTGGACCTATTTTTCTTATCTACGGTGGGTTTAACTTAGTAACCGGTTATCTAAATTTTCTAGCAATATAATATAGGTATAGAGAGATGATTTAAATTGGTAAAGGAAAAATTGATGAAAAAACGACCCTTTAAAGGAAAATCTGCTATCGTTTGTGGGGGTTCTAAAGGAATAGGAAAAGCAACCGCAAAATTATTTGTCCAACTTGGTGGTAATGTATGTATTGTTGCTAGAACGCTTGAAACATTAAAAATTGCTGCTGAAGAGATTAAAGCATTAAAATCTGAGGGTTCTCAATTTGTTGAGACTATCTCTTGTGATACTTCGAATCTTGAACAAATAAAACAATTCTTCAGTGAATATATAAAAAAATTTGAAGTACCCGATTACCTTTTCAACTATGTAGGTATCTCCTATCCCCAGTATACGGATAAATTCGAATTTAAAGATTTAAAATTCCATATGGAAACAAATTATTACGGGCAGCTAGTCCCAATTATAACATTATTACCTTATTTTCTAGAAAAGAAGAAGGGCTATATCATTAACATGTCTTCCGTTGCAGGATATATTGGCTTAATGGGATATGCTGCGTATACCCCTACCAAATTTGCAGTTGCTGGATTAAGTGAAGTGCTAAGACATGAATATAAACCGTATAATATAAAAGTTTCTGTGGTTTATCCACCGGATACAGATACTTACGGCTTGCATGAAGAAGCTAAAACTAGACCAGAGGAATTAAATATAATATCTGAACGAGCTGGTCTTATGCAACCTGAAGAAGTTGCTGAGAAAATTTTAATTGATATCCTTAAGAATAAGTTTTATATATTACCGGGCTCATCTAAATTTCTTTGGAGAATGATGAGATTGTTCCCAAAAATAGTACATTGGGTTTCTGATGGCGATTTAAGAAAAGCAAGAAAAAGGTTAGGTAAAACTTAAAAAACTCATAACGCTTTCACACTAGAAATATTCGAGGCAAAAATGTATCTTAAAATATGAATATGGGGTCCTAATATCCCATGATTTTCTTTTTCTTTTAACTGTCCAGTTTTAAGTATATTAAATTGCTTAAAATGTTCTTTTAAATCCTTATTTGTAAAATAATGAATAGGTCTTCCAGGTTTATTTTCAAAAGTATATAGTTCAATTTGTCTTCCCTTTCCAAAACTTTTTTCTTTTTCAGAAAATGCAGTAAAATATAAGTAACCCGGATTTTGAAGGAGATTAATACACTTTTTTATAAACAATCGTCGATTTGCATCATTAAATAAATGTAATAGATTAAAACAATATATTGCATCATACTTTTCATCAAATAAATCTGTGTCCAAAAAAGATCCTTGAAAAAAAGTAGTTTTTGGGTCAAAATTCAATGCGATGTCATAGGCAATTTTTGAAATCTCAATTCCTACAACCTTAAAGCCATTTACTGAAAATAATTTAGTATTTCGTCCATAACCAGAGCCTGGTACTAATATTGAGTTGATTTTTTGCTTCTTAAATAACATAAGGGCATGATTAGCAGATTTGCTTGGTAAATCTCCCCAAATTTTTCCTTCTGCTAAATATCTTTTATCCCAATATTCCATCTAATAATCAACTGCCTGAAAAATATGCTTTATATTGGTTTAGAAATTATAGTAAATAATTTTATAAAATTGTTCTTAAAACTAAAATAAGTATTGCAAAACTCATCGATCGAGTGTTATGATAAACATCGGTTTAATTGTTAATCCTATCGCGGGAATGGGAGGGACTGTAGGTCTAAAAGGAACTGATGGTGACCTTTTTAAGAAAGCAATAGAATTAGGAGCAGATTATGTAGCTCCAAAAAGGGTAAACGATTTTTTAAAGAATATCGAAAATAAAGATAAAATTAAGTTTTTTGTAGCTCCTGGGAAAATGGGAGGGGCCTATTTTGATACTAAAGATTTTCAATATAAGATTATTGGAGAAATCAAGGATTATACAACAGCTAAAGATACAAAACATATCGCTAAATTGCTAATAAAAGAAAAAATTGATATTATTCTCTTTTTTGGAGGAGACGGTACTGCTAGAGATATTTATGACGCCATTGGTTTAAATCGACCAGTTGTGGGTATTCCGACAGGAGTTAAAATGTTCAGTTCAGTATTCACAATTAATCCTAAAGCAGGAGCTGAACTAATTGATCAATTTATATTAGAAGAAGTTGAATTTGAGGAACGAGAAGTTTTAGATATAGATGAAGACGCTTATAGGAAGGGAGAATTAAAATCAGAGTTATATGGATATTTAAAAGTACCCAAAGTGAGAAATCTAATTCAATCGGCTAAAGATGTCTCCCAGGTTGGAAATAGTTTTGAACTTAATAAAAAAGAAATAGCTCAATTTTTCATCGAATCTATAAAAAGTGACATTGTTTATTTCTTAGGACCAGGAACAACAGTAAAAGCAATAACTGAAGAACTGCATCTACCAAAAACCCTACTTGGGATTGATGCGTTCTATAATAATCAAATTATAGCCCAAGATTTAAACGAAAAAGATATTATTAATGTGATTAATAATTATAATGATTATAAGATTGTGGTTTCTCCTATAGGAGGTCAAGGTTTTATTTTTGGCAGAGGAAACAAACAATTTACTCCCTATGTTTTAAAGAGAATAGGCATTAAAAATATAATTATAATATCAACGGCAGAAAAAGCAAGGGAACTAAAAGGATTAAGCGTGGATACAGGTGAAAAAGAAATCGATGAATTATTTAGTGGTTTAGTTAAAGTGATAATAGGTTATAAAGAAGAGAGAATCATGCGGATAATAATCTAAATGTGGTTATGGTTGTAAAAACTTTATATGATGATTAGACTAATAAAGTTAATACCAAACTATTAAATAGCTTATTCGATATTACAAAATCAGGTGAATAAAAAATGAGTTCAAATTTTTTAACCAGAATAAAAAAATGGTTTAAGTCTAAATACAATCCATCAAAGAATGAAATTTCTAAATCTACGAATCAATTGAAAGAAAAGGTAAAGAATTTCGATTCAAATGAATTGGTTAAAGAAAAAAATTCAGAATTTTCCGTACCTGGGGCATACTATCGGTATAGACGAGTATAAGATTATGTTTGAATGAATATAATAAAATTAAAAAATGATTATTTAAAAGTAATACCTAATTCTTCTAATTTATCATTGGTTGGCTTCCCAGTTTCCCAATCCCAACCTCTTGCTTTATAATATTTTTTCAAATTCTCTTCTAATTCGATTTTAACATTAGTTGTCTTTCCAGATTTTAATATCTTTAAATTATGAAGGGGTAACTTATCATCCATTCTAGATATTCCTAATTTACAATTTATTACTCGCTTTAGGTTATTTATACGCTCCCCTACCATCAGAAGTGATTTTCGGTCATAATTAAAACCTGTGGCAGCATTAATATGTCCTATGAAATGCTCTAAACTAGGATTTTTAAAATTACAGTTTACAGCGGAATCATCAATAGCTCTTATATCTTGTAATGACATTACTCCTTTTTCTCTTCCTTTAATTGATGATCTTTCTCCTTGCTTAATTTTTAATCTTGGATATTGAACCGTACCCAATTCTGTACTGAACCAATCACATTTTTCATGGCTTGCGCCTATACAGCAAGTTAAATAACTTAATGCTTGTCCTGCAAAAGCTCGAGGATCATGCATAGGAATTTCAAGCCCTTTCACATGTGCTGCTAGTTCTGGATCCACCCCGAACTTAGTTGCCATTTCTCGAACCCCTTCAGCTAGAATGTTCCCAATACCATCTCGTTTAGCGATTTTATTTATCAATTCTAAAAGCAAATCACCTTTTCCCCAGCCAATATCTTCCAACTTAACTTCTTTTATATAGGTTTTAATTTTTTCAACACCTATTTTATTTTCTAGGAGGTATAGCAAGAAAGCTATACTTACACCACATGATATTGTATCCATCCCATAAATATTGCATAAATGATGCGCTAAAATAACATATTTTGAGTCAAAAATTCCACATAGCGGGCCGAATGCCGCAACAGACTCATATTCCGGTCCATCAACCTTAATTTCTTTGTTATCATCCATAATAACTGTTTGTTTACCACATTTGATTGTACATCCAGCACATCCATAATCAAATACAGGATATTCTTCACGTAAGGTTTTTCCTGTTAACCTTTCCGCTAGAAACTCGCTTTCAGTAAAATAATAAGCTGGAGTATCTCCTAATGCCATTCCTATATCAAGATAACTATTAGTTCCATAGAAAGTATACAAGAGAGTTCCTATACTTGCTACTAAGTCACCAAATGCGGCTTTTTCAGCCTCTTTAATCATTTCTTTGCCTTGATTACTGTCTGCTATTTGTACACGTCCACTTCCTGATATTGCTAAAGCTTTAAGGTTTTTGGAAGCCATTAATGCTCCAAGTCCACATCTTCCAATAGCTCTTCCCTCATCATTTATTATACTTGCATATTTTACCAAATTTTCTGCTGCTAATCCAACAGTTGCCACCCTGACCTTTTCATCTTTTAACTCTTGCTTTATAAGCTCCTGAGTCTCATAAGTGTCTTTTCCCCAGTATGTACTTGCGTTTCTAAATTCAATTTCTTTATCATGAATATACAAATAGATTAGTGTGTTGGATTTACCCGTAATTACTATTGCATCAAATCCACTGTTTCTAAGAGATATACAGAAAAAACCTCCAGAAGAACCTTCACCCCATATACGAGTAAGTGGAGAAATACCAGTCACTGTATATCTACCGGAAGATGGCCTTATTGTACCTGTTACGGGTCCTGTTGCAAAGATTAAAGGATTGATCTGATGAAATGGATCTTTTTTTAAGGTGTCATAATCTTCTTCTGATAACATATCATAGGTTATTTTAGCACTTAATCCCGTCCCACCTAAATAATTCTTGGCAACTTGGTCGTCTAAATCTTTAATTGCCCATTTTTTGTTGCTTAAGTCAACATATAATATTTTTCCATTATAACCGATTAAATTTTCAGTCAATTTTTTATCTCACACCCCCTTATTAAAAATCTATATCTTTTCCATCCCAGGCATATTCGAAAATTTTCTTACAAAGCTCAAAATTTAATGCTCTATAAGAAAATAAACTGGGTCCATCATTATCAGCATAGTTTGCTAACACTTCAATATTTTTCATATATTTCTCTTTGGAGATCACAGGTTCGTTCAAATTCTTAATAGCTGTGGGAGTATCTATAGATTGCATGAAATTCTTCAAAGCTTTCAATAATTCGTTTTTAAGTATCTCCTTGTTTTTTCCATCAGTATTGATCTTAAAAAGGGGGCACAGATCCATCCATCGATCTGTTACTTTTGCTTGAAATCCGACTACATACGGTAAAAAAATGCCCACAGCGAGTCCATGATGAACACCAAAGATTTTTCCGAAACTATGACCTAATGAATGATCTATTCCTGGAACAGTATTAGCAAACCCTAATCCTGCCATTGCTGCTGCTACTTGCATATGACTTCTCGCTTCTAAATCTTTCTTTCCATATTTATAAGCTCTTGGAAGATATTTCAGAATTTCCTTTATTGCTGAAATATTTATTGCATCAACAATAGGATTTCCCCAATTTGATACATAACTTCCAATAGCATGTGAAAAGGCATCAAGTCCTGAGCCTCTTGTTAATGATGGGGGCATATCTTCAACAAAATCCGTGTCTAAGATAGCCATATCTGGAACAATTTCTCCATTTGTTATTTCTAATTTTTTAGGAGGATCTCTTGTAGTATCTGTTAATACTGCAGCATTTGTAACTTCAGAACCAGTTCCAGATGTAGTTGGAATCGCAACTAAAAAGCGTACTTTTCTTCTTAATCCTAAAGGATCACCGATTGGTAATAGCGCATTAAAATTGGTATCGGGATTTTCATATTTAATCATAGTAGCCTTAGCTGCATCCATCACACTCCCACCACCTATGGCAATTAAAACTTTTGGTTTGAATTCCTCACAAATTTTAACGCTATTTTCAATATTTTTTATAGGTACCTCTGGTTCAATATCTGAAAAAATTTCATATTTGATTTTACAAAAGTCACAATATTGAATTACATTTTTTGCAAATTTCTTTGTAAAAGCATCTGTAAATATTAGAGCTCGTCTTTCTTCTTCAGGAATGATCGCTTCAATTAGCTTTGCCATTGTTAAAAGTCCTGACTTTCCGATATATATATTTGATGAGGCGAAAGATGTAACTAGTCCCCGAATTGCTTTTCCGCCTAGGACACTCATCATATCTTTTACCAACTGTTCCTCATACCAAACTGACATATTTTATACCTTTTATTTTTAAGTTCTGATTATAAATCTTAATTTTTAATTTATTAAGTATAGATATAATTTATTGTTAATAACTTAATTATACTGGGTCGAAATTATTTAGCTTTTCAAGAAATGCTAGCTGCTGTAAATACATACGATCTCTTTTTTTCAATATTTCATCTTCACTTAAGTCTCCATAATCGTAAAATCCTTTACCAGTTTTTGCACCAAGGTGATTTTTTTCAACTTTTTCTTTTATTAAGGGAAGAATACCCCCCATGGATTTCTGAATATCATATATTAAATCTAAACCAGTAAAATCTTGAGATTGTACTATACCAACTATTGGAAGTCTAATTCCTAAAGTTGTTTTTATCGCAAAATCTATTTCCTCGGCTGTAGCGATTTTTTTTACAAGCAATTCATACATAGCACCACTTATAGCATTTTGAATTTTATTAACTATATATGAAGGTGAAAATTTATTGATCAAAACCGGTTTTTTTCCAATTTTTTGAAGTAGTTCGATGGAGAAATTTATAACTTCTTTAGAAGTTTTTTTACTTGGAGCGACTTCTACTAACGGAATTATATGAGGAGGAGCAAACCAATGATGTGTAATTAATCTTTTTGGATTTTTAATATCTTTTAGTAATTTAAAAATATCTAGTGTTGATGTATTACTCGCTAGCACTGCGTCATGAGGACATATTTCCACAAGTTGATTAAAAATATGTTTTTTAATTTCAGGCATTTCACTGACAGCTTCTAAAACAAAAGTTTTTCCTTCTGCTGCTCTTTTGAAGTCTGTTGTGGTGTAAATTCTAGAAAGAATTAATGGAATATCATTTATATTAACTTTACCAAACTCTGCTAAAACTTTTAGATTTGATTCAATCAGTTTTAACGCATGAGATAGTATTTCTAAATTGGTATCTACAAGAATTACTTTGAATCCTGACTGAGCATAGACTTGGGCAATTGAATGACCCATAGTCCCCGCACCAATTATTAAAATATTATTTAAATCTTCAACTGTAACCATTTTTTTCATTCCATTTGTAGTTTAAGGATAAGAATTAAATTATTATAGGTTGTTGTTCAAAATAAAATTATCATAATAATCATAAGTTGAAAAAAATGAGTAAGGATATTAAGATTGTATCAGTTATTGGAGTGGGTTATCTTGGAAAACAAATTGCAGAACAAACTGCATTAAAGGCCTACACCGTTCGTCTTTATGATACTAATAAGGAAGATTTAGAAAAGTTTTCAAGAAAATTAGAGCGAAGAAAAAGAGTTAAAAATATATCTGGAGAAATAACATCTCATAGTAATATACAAGATGCTGTAAAAGATACAGATTTAATTATTGAAGCTGTTCCAGAGAAATTGGAATTGAAAAGGGAGATATTTAGACTGATTGACAAAACAGCGCCTCCTCATGCTATTATTGCGACGAATAGTTCATCTATTCCCGTATCAAATCTAGAGGATGCCGTTGAAAGAAAAGATAAAGTGCTAAATATTCACTTTTATAATGTCATTACCATGCCTATGGCAGATATACAGAGAGGTACAAAAACTAGTGATGATACTTTTGAAAAAGGGAAAAATTGGGTTGAAAGCATCGAAATTACACCATTAATAGTAAAGAAGGAGTGCTATGGGTTTGTCTTTAATAGAGTTTGGCGCGCTATTAAAAAAGAGTGCCTAAAAATCTGGGCGGGAGGATATGCAGACTTGGAAGAGGTAGATAAAGCTTGGCGTATCTTTACAGGCATGTCCATAGGACCATTCCAATTTATGGACCAGATAGGGTTAGATGTTGTCTACGATATTGAAATGTCTTATTACAAAAATAGTCAAAATCCAGATGATATTCCTCCTGAAGCTCTTAAAGAACTAGTTGATATAGGGCATTTAGGACGTAAATCTGGGAAAGGTTTTTACAATTATTAAACCATTTTTATAAAGCAATAAGAAATTCCTAAAATCTTTTTTGTTCATATAATTGAATTAAAGGAATTCTAATTCAGAATGGTGGGAGAAAAAATATTTATAAAAAGGGTAGAAAGAACAAATAATAAAAAAATTTTATTAAAAGATTATTTAAAATCTATATTAAAGCTGTCCAAGGAGTTTGAATAGTGGTATTTAAATCAATCTCTATTCCCGCATAACGAGTATTAAAATAGATTCGAAGATCAAGATTAGCATTTGTTGTAGCTAATCCGAATGCATATTGACCAGAAATACTTATATTAATTAACTGATCTGGGTTGGTTGTAAAAGAATGGAATGTACCATAATAATTATTTAAGGATTGCCCTATTTGATCACCCGGTGGTAAAAGTGTAATATTCGCAGATGTAATTACATATATTTTAACATCTAAGTAAACATCATAAATTGCATAAATACCCTGATTATCAAGATCAAAAGTTAGAGGTAAATATAATGTGTCATCGAGTGGGCTAGGAGTTCCTCCTCCATCATCATATGTTATATCTGATGGATTTATTGGGTTTATACCAAATCCCAGATTCATTCCACTGTAAATCAAACTAACAAAATATCCAAGAATAACTAAACTCAATATGGTTCCGAAAAATTTAAATAGCTTACTAAGCTTGAATTGCTTTTTTACTCTTACATTATATTGCTTTTTTTTTCGTAGTTCGATAGCTTCAACAAGATATTGTAATGCTCGAATTCCTGAAGAACCAAGAAATAGCCAAGCAATTAATTGCAATCCAAAAAGAATCTGAAATGTCGCAAATTCAATATAATAAGTTCCCAATGAAACTCCTGGGTTAAAGCCCCCAAAAATATAAAATAAATATACACCTGAAAAAACTGTGGAAAAAAAAGCTATAATACGATTAGCGGAAGTGTCTTTAGGATAAGCATGACTTAGCATAGCAAAAAACACACCAACTGCGCCCATTATTATAATTGAAATCTTGAATTCTTGAGTAAACGTCATTATGCCCATCATACCCAGCACTTCAAAGAGAATAAGTGGTACTGCAATATAGATAATTCCATAAAGAATTCCAAATAGAATCATTTTTCCTACTTGTATTGGCATAAAATCACTTCATTTTTATTTTAAAATTAACAAATTAAAGTTTGTTTTCCTATAAAATCTTATTTGTTATATTGATATAATATCGCTTCTAAAAATCATATATTGGGTCTCAATTTGTTAGAAGAATAGAATTTTATTTATATTGACATTCACTATGAGATTCAAATTAATAAAAAATATTTCAAATTAAGGTTATAAGGTCTATGGAAAATCCAGTGTATTACTGGGAATTAGCATCAAATGATGCTGAAAAATCAGTAGATTTTTTTAAAAAAGTATTCGGTTGGGAATTTGAATATGACGAGATAATCGGTCTTTATGAAATTCCTGCAAAAGGAAATCCTAACGGATTTGTCGGAGGGGGAATTTTTACTTTAAAACGGGCAAAATTACCTTTTCTAACAATTTATATCAAAGTAAATGATTTAGAGAACAAAATGCGATTAATTGAAGAAAACGGCGGTTTAATCGTTGATAAGCCTTTGGAATTACCAACCGGGTCAAAAGTCTGTCTTTTTAATGATCCTTCTGGGGTTACTTTCGCAATGATTCAAAAAAAATCCTAATTCTTTCATATTTCTTTTTTTATTTCTTAGAAAACTAAATTCTCCGATTCAGAATATTTATATTATTTATTCAACACTTAATATCAAAATATTTAATTTGGTATAGAAAAATGAGGGCAAATATAGAATATTTTGATATATCAATGGCAATTGTAAATTCAATCGTACTTATTTTCTCCTCAGTAATATTACAGGCTAATAACGTATTGATGATTATAAGTTTAATATCAATCGGGGTACTCTGTGGATTATCTATCATCACTTTTTTACGTCATAATCCTTATTACATAATATCTTGTTATGTTTTAGCAATCTTTGGATTCATTTTTGCAATAGGATTACTTTTTATACCTGAATTACCTTTTTATTCCGTGGTTTCAATTTTTTTGATTATAATTCTTATTCTTAATATGGGTCTTGGAGCCAGTTTAGTTAAAGGTTCAGCAAGCTCTCAAGCTAAATTCGCTAAAATTGCAGGAGTAGCAAAAATCATTGAGCCAGGAACGATTACTCCCACAGCTATAAAAGATAGAAAACCAGAAACGCCTAATATTTATTCTGAAGGAAATAAAAATGCAAGAAAACTATTGCATGAAAAATATAACCTTGGGTTAATAATTCTAATTACTGTAATTAGTAGTATTTCCTTTCTATCGACTGTAATAATTTCTTTCTTTTAAATAAATGTTAAACCACATTTTTTTTAATCTTCGTGAAAGCTGAGTTTCACGATCTAATATCTATATATTGGTAATACGTTGATATTATAGTTTTAGTATAAGAATATGATAACAATATAAAAAGGTAAATAAGGATTTTATATCTTAATTTTCCTTCTATATTAATTCCACATTTTCTACTTTATCTGATGTAATAATTATCCATTTCCATAGGATAATAATAAGAGTAAAAATAATTGCTGATGAAATTGGTAATATTTGAGTAGGGAGAAATTGTAGCATTATACCACCTAAAATTGGGGTTACTATTTGACCAATACTAGTTAAAGAGTTGTTTACACCGAGTAAACTACCAGTTTCCTCTCTGTCAACTGTACTTGTCAATTTGCTCATGAGGATGGGGCGTCCTACGCCTGTACCAAATGCTAAAAAGGAAAATGGAAGATATACTATCCAATTACTAGTAGAGAATATAAGAAAAATCATTGCTGATATCATTGTAACTACACCAAATGCCAATGTTTTATTTTCACTTACTCTTTTCAGAATAGGATTAATAAGAGCACTTTGAAAAATAACTCTAAGAATGCCAAGCCAAGTCATATAAAAACTTACTTGTTGGGGTGTAGCAGCAATTTGTTTTTCAGCAAATAAAGGAAAAGTGTTAATAAATAGAAAAAAACCAAAGTTATATAGGAAGATCACTATTATTATACCTCTTATCATGGCAGATTTAAAGTAATAGCGCGTTTCTTTAATAGGGAGTATCTCTATAAGTTTTAACTTTAATTTATCCTCTCTTTTTTTTAACGATTCTGGTAAAAAAATTATTACTAGAATGATTGAAAGAAGGCAGATTCCAGCCGCAAAGAAAAAAGGAGCGGAGAAGTTAATAGTTAATAATAATCCTCCTATTGCTGGTCCAAAAATTAGTCCCGCTCCGAAAACTGCACTTGAATATCCGAAAGTTTTAGTACGATATTTAGGATTTGTGACATCGCTAATGTATGCTTGGGCAACTGTCATATTACTCCCTAAAAGACCATCTACTAAACGGGCAGCAATTAATATCCAAACGTTATTAGCTAACCCTAGCAGTATAAACCCAATAAAAGTGCTTATTTGGCTGAATATCAGTAAGGGTTTTCTTCCGTATCTATCACTAAGTTTACCAGTGATTGGACTGGCAACAAGTTGGCATATACTAAAAATACTAAGAATTAATCCAATTTCAAGCGCATTCAAACCTAATGATAACCCAAGAAAGGGAATTAAAGGCATCACACTGCTAAAGCCTAAAACTTCTGTAAATTGAATCATGAAAATAATATAAAGGCGCTTTTCAAATTTCTTCTCTGGAATTACTGGTTCCGAACTAATAAGTCTTCACATCTTTGTCAAAATAACATTAAAGCTAAGTTGTATTAAGGAGATAAGCAAGAAATTTAAGTTTTAGGTCTTTAAATCATTGTATCTATGTCTGTTTTGCTACGGAAATGATAAGAATAAAATTATATTAATCTAATTTAATAATATAATTTTAATCAAAAATGAATATACCTTAAAAAGATTATAAAATGACTGACCCAAGAGCTATTGAGAATAATCCCTTTAAGGAATTGGGTGAAATTCCAAAGCTTAAATATTCTGGAGATTATGACATCCAACATATTCATATTAAAGTAAGAGATGGAACAAAGATTGCTGCGACAATTGTGCTTCCTAAGAACGTACCTCAAGGCATCAAAATTCCTACGGTACTCACCCAGACGCGCTATTGGCGTGCTCGTAAGTTAAGAGTCCCTTTTAGATGGATTTTGGACGAATTAACAACAGATATGCCTAATTCTGAAATTATTACAAGTCGTGGTTATGCATATATTATAACTGATGTAAGAGGAACAGGAGCTTCATATGGTACGAGAATCATTCCATTTTCTGAAGAAGAAGTAAAGGATGGCGCAGATGTTGTGGATTGGATTATTTCACAACCTTGGTCAGATGGTAATGTGGTATCTAAAGGAATTTCTTATACGGGAACAACAGCAGAATTGTTTGCTTCTAATTGTCATCCAGCAGTTAAAGCCGTGATACCCGGACACGGATTTTGGGATCCCTATATTGATGTTGCATTTCCTGGAGGTGTGTATGATAATGCGTTCATGCAACTATGGTCATTTCTCGGGAAAAATCTAGACTTAAATAATCCAAAGGTCTTCAGAGAAGTAATGCCCGAAGCTTGGTTGTTTGTAAAAAGTGTTCAACCTTTAGATAACGACACCGATCTCACTCTGTTGAAAGAAGCTGTTGAAATTCATAAACAAAATCAATATGTATATGAAAATACTATCGATGAAAATAATAGGGACGATAAATTACCAGGAGGACAATCTTTTGACGATGTTAGTATCTTCAAGCATAAAAAACTTATTGAGAAGTCAGGAATACCCATCTTAGCATGGTGTTCATGGTATGATTCTGGATATGTAGATGCAATGATTCATCGTTTTATGAATTGTAATAATCCTCTTATCGCAATACTTGGTGATTGGAATCACGGAGCAGCTGAGGAGGCTAATCAGTTCTTTCCTGAAAGAAAAGAGGTTTGTCCTTCTCCGAGAGAAAGATTACATGCTTGGATGAATTTCTTTGATAAGTGTATATTTGGAGGAGGTTGTAATGAAAAAATTCTATATTATTATACGCTACAGGAAGAAAAATGGAAAAAGACGGCAATATGGCCTCCTAAAGGACATGAGTATCAACGATGGTATTTCTCGGAAAATCTATCACTAACAAATGAAAAACCAAATCAATCTTCTGGAAAAGACGATTATAAAGTAAATTATAGAGCCACAACTGGAAGGAATAATCGATGGTGGGCTTTATTAGGATTGCCTATTATATATGAAGGCAGAGCACGGATGGATGAGAAACTATTAAGTTATGAAAGCACCCCATTCGATGAAGATGTCGAAATTACGGGGCAGCCAATAATATGTTTATATATGTCATCTACTCACGAGGATGGAGCGCTTTTTATATATCTTGAAGATGTGGATGAACTTGGAAATGTCACCTATATTACTGATGGAGAATTTAGACTCATACACAGGAAAGTTTCAAATAAGAAACCACCATACAAAATGATTATCCCATATCATACCTTTAATAAAGAAGATGCAAAGAAGATGATTCCTGGAGAGACTGCAGAAGTTAAATTCGGTATACACTCCACATCTGTACTTATTAAAAAAGGACATCGAATCAAAATCGCTATCGCGGGGGAAGATAAGGATACTTTTAAAAGGTATCCCGAGGAGGGAAGACCTGTGATAACTATTTCACGAAACAACTTACACGCGTCTTATATTGATATACCAATAATAAAGAAGGAAACGAATGTATAGGAGGAAAAATAATAATGGAAGAAATTATGCCACTTTTAAAAGATACGTTAAAGAAAGCGATTGAAATTGATTTTGACGAATCTAAACTAATGATTTCCTTAAAAATTAAATCACATATTCAGGGAAATCTCGCTGATCCTAAAGAAATTATCGTGATGTTTAAGATGTTCGGAGAAATGAAAGAAGATATACCTATGGATATTTCAATTAATAATGAAATCAAGACTATTACAATCAAGTTACATGATCAGGAGAACTATCTTAAACTAATTAACATTTTAAATGATATTTGGGATAATGCTGTTAATATGCTTAGTAGTGTAATAAAGGGAGATTTTACATCAATTAAAAATATACCAAATATTGATGATTGATATTCACTTATATAAGAGATTTAAAAATTAAAAAATGAATTAAATATCGTTTCAAAAAAAAGTATACCATTAAATATAAAAATTCAATCAAGACTATATGGAAGACGATAATCATATTTTTTACCAATATAGTTTCCAATAAATCCACCAATTGTAAAAATAATACCCATTAATACTAAATTAAGCCAAACGTACCATGATCCAAGACGAACAAAATATTTACTAAACCCAATAAGCCCATAAAGTAAAACCAACCCAGATCCGATTATTATCACACCAGAAAAACAATAAATTATTTTATTAATTTTTTTTGAAGGTCTTATACGTATATAATAGGCAATTATTAACGCGATGCCAAATATTATGATATAAATTAATGTTCTAAAGAAATATGCTTGGAAAAAAAATAAACTAAAAATAGCGGAACCACCATATGAAATAATAATTGCGATCCAAAATCTCTTCCAATAGATTGATTTTGAAGGACTTTTCTTTTGTCTAACTGATTCAAGTTTATTGTTGGGTACTTTAAAAGGCTTAATGCGTATATAATAAGCAGATACAAATGCAATGCCAAAAATTATAGTGTAAACTAACAATGGGAGAAAAAATTCTGGAGAAAAGAACAAACTGAAGATGCTCAAAATCCCATTTGAAACAGTTATTCCAATCCACACTCTTTTCCAATAAATTTGTTTCGTTTGCTTTTTCTCTAGTTCATTTGATTCTGAATTATTAATCATTGTTTTCCATTTGCAAAAATGATAAACTCACTTATATTCTTTATGTAATAGCTTCAATAACGATTTAAATTGAGTAATTAACACTAAATCAGTTAGATTTAGAGATTTAAAGATTAAAAAAAAATATAATTAGTTTAAGAAAAATTAGGAAAGCACTTAAATTCATTCATTTAATAGTATCATAATAGTGGCTAACTCTTGCATTTTTTTCATTCCTTTTATCTTCAATTTCCCAGTAAGCATTTTTCCTATCATTGCGATTTTAGAAATTTTCCCTGCTGAAAAATCAAAAAACAATCCTGCTGTACAAGAAAGCGATGCATCAGCTTTTAGGTTTTCTAACGTTTCTTTATCATTTATGATATGTTGCACATCCAATCGCCCATTTTCTACTGAAATTAAAGCGCTGTATCTTTGATCGGTTAGATGATATAAGAAGCTCATTTTTGCATTAGCATATTGTTCCTTAAATTTGCTACTATTATTTATTGCGCTCATTTGCTGCCATAGGATTGCTGCGAGCCCCCTTCTTTCTGGCTCTTTTGGAGGTTTTTTCTTCGCCTCTGCAGTATTTTTCCATTCCTCAAAGGATTCTCTCTTTGGAAGCACAAATTTTACGTCATCAAGGTTATCTGCTATAGGAAATTTCCCATATGTATGAGTTGCTGCAACAGCAGCGTGAATATGTTCCGAAGGAGTATCAGCTGGAACATTCGCAAGGAAAATACTTAAATTATGATCGCGAGCAAATGTATCAATATATTTTTTAACCGTGTTGACAATTTTATCAACTGGACCATCACGCAGCAATCGGGCATTAATACCAATTGTTATTGTCACAGGTTTTCCTTCCTTGCGGAATTTTTCTGTGTAATCAAGAACTGCTTCAAGGGGATATTCGTGCCATCGCCCCATAGCCAAAAATAAGGAGGGGGTTCCTCCCATGCTAGCAATTTCTACATCAAAACTGTCATGAAGGATTTTAGGATCAAATTTTTCTATCCTTTCTTCACAATAATCCCCAGTTACATTCATAATTAGCACTCCGAATTTTTTAACGTTCTTCTCAAGTCTTTGATTATAAGGAACAACCCATTCTTTCATTTCATCCGGAGATAAATTTGGTACACAACACCAAGCATCAGCTCCTAATCCCATAAGACCATCACAAACATCATGTTGAACTTCAATAGATGATGTTAACACATCATCGACAACAAATTTAAATACCTCATGTGCAAAATCTGGTTGTTTTCTCATCGCTTTAATAAGTGCTGGAAAACCCATCAATCCTACGGCTAAACTAAAGGGTGAACAAAAAGAAACCATAGAATATCCAGCTTGTGCTATGCCTCCTCCTTTTAATAATGATGGATATCTACCAGCTGTATGGAAATCGACTTTTTTCATTTTTAATTTTTTAAGATCTTCTGGGCTCTTAATTAATGGATAACGAAAATCAATAGTAGGCATTGAATTTTCACCATAAATTAATTTTCCACCTAATGCTTCTACTTCGAGATCGTATAAATCAAAACCTCCAGCTGGACTATCGAGATTATAATAACGTCCTACTAATTCACCCATTTCGAAATTAAATTCAAAATCTGTAAAAAATTTTTTAGCAGGTGATTTAGTAAGATACATGACATGATCATGACATTGAGCTGAAATTGATATTGATTCTTTTCCTCCTCTTGAAATTAAACTGCCTAAATCCTTTTTAACTTCTCCTGTTTGAGCCACTTTAGGACACCCCCATTAATTTCTTTGCTTTTTCTACGCTATCAAATGCATCTTTGCCCCAAGCATCCGCACCGATTTCATCAGCATATTCTTGCGTAATTGGGACTCCACCAATCATTACTTTAACACTATTTCTTAAACCTTCTTTTTTAAGTTTATCGATAATATCTTTCATTTCTAACATAGTAGTAGTCATATAACACCCTAAACCCAAAATATTAGGGTTTAATTCTCGTATCTTTTGTATAAAAGTATCTTGTGATACATCTTCCCCGAGATCAATAACTTCAAACCCTCCCCCGCGTAGGGTTGCATTCACCATAATTTTACCCAGATTATGCATATCTCCTGCTACAGTCCCGATTATGATCTTACCCGAAGTTCCTTTCTCTCCATCTGACAATTTTGGTTCTATAATTTCCATAGCAAGGCGGAATGCCTCAGCACATAAGATAATATCTGTATGAAAGTATTCATTTCGCTTCCATAACTCTCCTGCTTCCTGAATTCCAGGAATAATACCTTGATTTACAATGGTCATGGGAGCAATACCTTGGCTTAATGCTTTTTGAGCAAGCTCTTGGGCGATATCTTCATCGCCTTCGAGAACTGCTTTTTTTAAATCCATTAAAATTTTATTTTGACTCAATAATTTCCCATCTTTTTTAAATTTGTAAAATATAAACTAAAAAAATTTTCATTAGTGAAAATTTCATGTTTAAACTTGATTTAAGAATTTATAAAATTTTACTTATTTTTGAAAATTCATAGTCATTAAAAAAAATTGTAAAGAGAAATTAAGATTTAGAATGCGATATCTTGACCAATCTCTTCCGATATAGCTCGATCGTAAACTAATTTAGCAACAGCTACATCCTGAGCACTAATACCCACAGATTTAAAAATGGTTATGTCTTGATCAGAAATCCTCCCTTGCTTTTTTCCAGTAATTATTTCTCCAATTGAAATAATATCATCCTTTTTGATTAAACCTTCATTGATGGGAATAATATAATCTCCTGCTTCTGCTAAACAAGCCTCTTTTAGACCTGCAGTTAAAAGATTCGCTTTTTGTATCGTTTTTGAATCTAATTCTCGAGCTTCGGGTGCGTGTGCGCCAATCGATGAGATATGTACTCCGGGTTCTATATCATCTCCTGAAAATAGCGGAACTATACTAGTTGTTGCGGCTACTATGATATCAACGCTTTTAAGTAACTCATTTCCTGAATTCGCTATTTGTATTTCTATTCCTAACTCCTTTTGTAGTTCTTTTCTGAATTCTTCAGCAGAAGCCTTATTTAAATCATAGACTATACACTTTTCTAAATTTCCATTCAGCCCCCAATATACTCCAGATACTTGCTTTCTTGCTTGAACTCCCGCACTATAAATTCCTAAAACCTTACTATTTTTTCTTGCAAGATATTTCACTGAAACACCTGTCGCTGCTCCTGTTCTCATTGCTGTAATTAAGGACCCATCCATTATTCCAACAATATCACCTGTATTTATGTCTTGTACCATAATTTTTGCTAAAACCGTAGGCATATTATACTTCTCAGGATTTTTCTTGTACACTGAGACAATTTTGGTTGCAAGCGCATTCATTTCGCCACCAATTATACCAGGCATTACTAAAGTTAACCCGGGTGCTGGATCGGTTATAGCTATTCTTTGAGGTACTAACGCATTTCCAAGAGTTAATTGTTTATAGGCTTCTTCAACATACTTTAATGCGTCTTGCATATTTAAAAGTTGAGCTACGTTTTGTTTTGTTAAAATTCTTACCATAAATGATTCACATAAAGTTTTTAATTAATTTTATTTTGAAAATAAATAAGTTTTACCTATAGATATTTATATCAATTTTTTAAAGTGCATTATAAAAATTAATAGTTATTCTATAAATTATTCAAGATTTTTAACTTAAACTATGAATAATGTCAGGTATTTCATCAAAAGATTGTGTCCAAATAGGATATACTCCCATTTCATAATAGGGGATACTAATTGATTCTAGTTGATCTATTGTGGGAATCTTACCAATTAAATCTTCAGGTAATTTTAGAATCGCGAAGTGAAAACGACCAGGGTACTGATTTTCAGCCTCACGTAACATCCTGTTCATCGATTGATCTGTAAAAGAACATCCAACGTATAATGCTATGTGAACTGGATTCGCAAGATAACGTTTTAATACTTCTTCAATAAGTCCTGTCTTTTGGCCCGAATAAACTTGATAATATTGAGCCGTTGAAAATATAAAGTTAATATTTGTAATTTGGAAAAGGTCTTGGGGAGTATAACCATGAAGATGATAAATGGGTAAGTGCCAATTGTTATTTTTTGCTAACTGGTTATAAATCGTTTTTACCTCACTATTATCCATCAACCATGCAACGTAAGGAATCTGAATTTCCTTTAATGCCGATTCCATTAAATCGTCAAAATTGTAATTAATTATCGATTCTACTCCTGGAAAAATTCCTGGACCGCGTTCAGGGACCATTTGTCCATATGATAAATCTGCAATTGCTTTATGAATTTCACTTGGTTTTGAAGCTCGTGAATATATGATTTGTGTTAAGTGTTGAAATAAGAATTGACCAAATAAATCATAACATAACTGTGCTCCTTCCATTAACATTTCGGTGTCAAATTTCTTCTTTCTTATTGATTTTAGTACTTTTTTGGCCTTTTTTTCATATTCTGGCTTGAATCTTTCTACTTTAACCACTTCTCTTCTTACTTGTATATGGTCGGGGGTACTATCTGGGGTAGGGACCATTCTGGAAATTTCGTGCCCTTTTTCTAAGGCGGTTTCCAATAATACTTGTACTAGTTCAGGCCATGAGGGCCCCCCCGCAGCTATGGTAACTCCTGCGCCTATAACAAATGATAATGCGCTAGATCGACGAATCATTCTTAAAAGCCCAATATCAATATCACGTTGTTTCCATCCCATCTCCTTTCTTAGATTTTTAAGAAGAGGTAAAACACGTTGAATCTGTGATTTTACATTTTCTATTGCTACAAAAGGACCTGAAGACATTCGATAAAGCCCATTTATGTATGTAGCAATTTGAAAATATGTTACTCCCGGAGGTTCTGTTTTACTTAGATTTAACAAGAGGTTATCATTACCCTTATAGAGCGCTTCCTGCCACGCTTGCTGTTTTTGTGATGGCCCAATATACATAGAATTTACCTCACTCAATTAAAATTAAGTCAATTTAAATTAATTAAGTATAAATGTAAGACTTTACATTTTAATTAATTGATTTTTTTACACGGAATTAACTATAAGAGTTGAGGATTCAATATACTCGTTTTATCTTTCTCTAATGAAATTTTAAGAATTTTTTTAATTAGGATTTATAAAACAAAGAGGGATAAAAGTGATGTATAATAAAGATTTAAACTGAAATATGTTTAAAAAATAAATTTAGTAGGAAATTATTTTTTTTAATCGTTTAAAAAATAATCTATTATTATGATATTTTCTTATATTCGCTCGACTTCAAGAGAATTTTATTTAATAAATTTTATATTAATCTTTCTATTATTGCTTTTTTACTACACCTTTAAATGAAGGGAACTGCTTGAAGATGCTTGTATCTCCTTCGATCTTAGCAAAAATATTTACAGGAGACGCCGCTTTAGGTTTATCATCTTTACTAACAGGAGTGGGTCCAAAGAATATGCAAAAACCCTTTCCATCCGGCCAGTAACCAACGTCTCCAACTTCACAATCGACTTGAGGATTCTCTTTTCCGAGAGCTACAGGGATTTCTCCATATAATTCCTCACCCCATCTTGCTAAATTGACATTAAATGGTAATTTTTCCCAGATGGCTTTGCAGGTTTTTGGATTTTTATCTAGCAGTAATCTAGCTCTAATTTGACCAATTTTTTCATTTTCAATAATAATATAATCCATAATTTTCACAGGAAGCGATAAATAATATTAGTTAATTTGGATAGGATATTTGCCATATTTTTTTAATGTTTCGTGCATAACAAGAAAATTTTCTAATTTAATAGCAGGATTTATACTATGACCGGAGCTAAGAATAAACCCACCCCCAGGAGCTAGATTTTTTATTAATTTTTTCACATATTTTTCAATTACTTTAGGAGATTGATCAGCTAAATCTTGAGGTGAGACATTTCCAACAAACGTAATACGATCTCCATATTTTTGATGTAATTTGAAGATATTGTAATCAGGATTAGCTGTAGTGGGCTCAATAGGATGAATAAGGTCTACACCGCATTCTATGATACTTTCGAAAATATCAAGGATATCGCCGCAGCTATGTAAAAAGAATTTTACCCCCGCTTTATGAGCTATATCGCACATTCGTTTTAACCATGGGAGGATATATTGTTCATAATATCTCGGGCTCATGAGTAGCCCATTTTTAAAACCATAATCATCCCCCATAAAAATCATTCCATCTTCACCCCAATCAATCATTCTTTTAATGATTTCTACAGCAAATTTACCCCGATCGTCAAAAATCTGTCGTAATATTTTTGGACGAGCGAAAAATTTACTAAATTTATCTAAACCAAAACATTGCCAAGTACCTTCCATTATACCTCCAATAGAGGGAATGGTATATATCTTTCCTTTATATTTTTCCTCAATTTGTTTTGCATTTTTAAAAATGGTTTCTCTTTTAGGATCATCTGGATCCATAGGAGGAAATTGCTCAAAATCCTCTATTGTATTAAAGGTACCGCCCATATAATAAAGAATATCCATATTATCGGCAGGATTCTTTTTAAAGTGCATTCTTCTTCCATAATCGTCAATGATCCCTTCTCGTTCATAAAAAACGGGTAGATTTGTAATATATATAGGGCAAAGATCGACGCCAGCTTTCATATATAATTCAATTGCGGGAGTAAGAGTATCTGAAACCTTGTTAGATTTATCAATAAACTTTTTTAAAAATTTAGTATCACCCTTGAGAAGATCATATGTTTTCTTTAATAGATCTCCATTTCCTTGATATCCATATTTTAATCCGAAATGGGTATATATTTTTAAATTATCAATTGAAACCTCAAAAGAAGGAATTTGATCTGGTTCTTCATGGTTTATAGCTTTTAAAACTCTCTCTTTAGCATCCATTTTTGACTTATTAATTTTTTGCTTAGGTATAATAATGGAGTAATTATTAATAATTTTTGAAACCCACTAAAAATTTAAATAAAAAATTTAATGGGTTTTAATTTCTATTTTTCCTATTATAGCACATATTATGAACTTTTCTTTAGATCATTTTGATAAATACGTAGACCGAACACAGACTTGGTCTATTAAATGGGACCCTGATTACATGATTGAGAGATTTGGTACGGCAGATTTTCTCCCATTTAACCATGCAGAAATGGATTTTGAATGTCCTAAGCCCATTATTGATGTTATACGACAGCGAAGTGATCATGGGATATACGGTTATACATTAGTCAAATCAGACTACTATAATTCTGTTATTCAATGGTATCAGCATCGTCATGGTATTAAGTTTTCAAAGGAAGAGATTCTCTATTCTACGGGCGTTGTATTTAGCTTA
>Ga0180437_10000202_pt1 | contig 126712 bp, 222 predicted proteins | sample SS_ome_4_FD_132410 | JGI IMG/M metagenome (GOLD analysis project Ga0180437, IMG submission 132410) | Hypersaline lake sediment archaeal communities from the Salton Sea, California, USA - SS_3_D_1 metaG | ecosystem: Environmental > Aquatic > Non-marine Saline and Alkaline > Hypersaline >...
TGCAACTGCGGAAGGCTGAGAAAGACAGGAAAAACTAACGGGTGTTGGCATGACCAAAATTGAATACTCCAAAACCCATCAAGGTAAGACACACATACTTCACGCAACAGTAGAGAACAGACATGGGGCAAACGACATCAAGGAATACTATGAAGGCAGGGGCGATAGCGTTCTGATTGTCGAGTTCGGCAAGACATATGCGGTCTACAGGTATTCAGTAATCGAGAAAATGAAAGACCTGATTGCTGAGACCATTGGGCACGATTGCGAAATCGTTCACATGGAAGGGCACTACCAAGACTATGTTGGAAGCAAAGCCTCAACGAGTTGGGGTTGGAAGCAACCGACAGAGTTCAATGGTTATCTGATTGCATTAGCCAGATATTCACCAAGCCACAAAGGACAGAAGCCCGTTTGCCACTTCGACTTCATCGAAAAGTCAGAGGAAAGCAACGGGTGTTATTCGATAAAGCCCAAGATAAAGTTATCTGACATAGTAAATCTGGACGATTTAACAGAGCCTTTGAACATAGAACGCCCAGACGACAAGGGTAGAAGCGTAGAGGAAGGCTACTTAGGTCATGTTCGCTGTCGTGATTGCGGGAGTCTTTGGCAACCCAATAAGGTCGTTGCTGACCACAACCTACCCAAGAAATACGAGCAGACAGAATACTGTCCGCAATGTAATGGAACTGAGATTGTGGGTGCAACAGTCGAAGATGTGATGATTATCGCCATTGAAAACGGGATAAGTCTGATTGCCTATGGAGAGAAGTCCGTTCTGGGCTTCATGCCCAGACCGAAGGAGAACTGAGGAAATTACAACGGGTGTTATTATGCCAAGAGAAATAGTTGAACGCTCATCTGGATATTGGATAGTCAACGAGCATGGGGTAGCATACCCAGAGCCATTTGACAGTATTGAAGAGGCACTGGATAAACTTGAAAGTCTTGACAATTGCACACATGATTGGGACGCAGACATGGATGGCTTTGTATCGTGTCAGCAATGCGGAGAGCCACACCCAGACAATCTGCCAGAGGGACACACGCACTCTCTTCAAGATATACGCCCAGACCTTTTCAATCCAAATGGAACTCGCAAGGCAGATTACTAACGGGTGTTGAGCCATGTTGAAAGTCGGTGATAAGGTAACTCATAGACGCACTGGTAACAAGGTCTATACGGTCAAGAAAAACACAGCCTACGGTCTCCCGAATGCGTGGTGTCCATACACACCTGTAGCAGACTATAAAGGCAAGATATTCTGGGTAAGTCTCAACGAGATTACAAAGGTGAGTTGATAATATGGTTGAAACACTTTGTCCGAAATGCAAAGAGCCAATCTATGTTAATCCAGAGGGTTCAGACAACCCTCTGTTATGGGGAGTCAGGCAGGATTGCAAATGCACACTGGGTAAGGAAGAAATGAGCCTTATAATCCATGAGGTCAAATACATACTCAGGCACAACCGCTACAAAGAGGCACTGGATAGGATAAGGGGCGTTTGTTCCCAGAACTTCCCATCCGACAGCAAGGACTGGAAACTCAGCGACAGGTTCTGTAACTATCTCGAAGCCAATCTGGACGACATATTGGAATACTTCGAGGAGGATGACAACTGAGATGACAAAGCCATCGAACTCGGAGAAAAACAACGGGTGTTAATCATGGCTAAGTGCAAGGATTGTAATAGCAAGAATATCATAGTCAGGGGACGCACAATCTATTGTGGGGATTGCCTATCAAAACGCATATCTGGGGGCATACACAAATTCAAAGGTCAGAAGAACAGAGGAACATGGGCATAGGTGTATCAATGAGACTATCAGGCAAGTGTTGTTTTTGCGGTAAGAAAGGCGACTGGGAAGGCGGTCTCTATCCAGATAGGGACAATGTAGTTGACAGACCACAGACATGGGCAGGGCATTTTCCTGTCAATGTAGAGAGGCTTCCAAGCGGTTCTTTCAGGACAGAGGATTTAGCGAAGAACAACATAATAACGGGCTTGACCTGTCCAGATTGCCACAGAGACAAGAATGAGAAAATAGACTGGGACGCACTGGCAAAGAAGATAATGGTTAGCCACCGACAGAGCAAGGCAGGGAAGAAGGCATGGCGAACCATGAGGCACAGGAAAAGGACTACCACCCGCACAAGAAAGATGGCAGAGAAAATTAACAAAGGAGAGTGATACTATACCACAAGAAGAGAAATTCAGAGTAGAATACTGGGCTACCCAAGACCATGTGAAACTTGGACATTCAGATGTCTATGACCATTTCCCGATACTCGCAGAAGCGGTGCAGGAGGCGAAGGCACTGTTCAGGAGAGGTGCTAAGAGTGTTGAGGTCGTTGGCTTCGACTCTGGGCAATCCTATTTCGTCATTGACGATGATGGAGAGGAGTGGCAAATCGAGGGTAGAACATGGAAGGAACTAACACCTGTTGAACAGGAGAAGGTTCAAGACCACTGGACGCAATGCGTAATGGACGACTCTATGGAGTGCAAGAAGAACTGCCCTACTGTAGAGAAGTTCTGGGAGAACCACGCTGAGCAAGACTATCCAGAATGGGCAAACTGGGGTGGCTCAGAGAAGCCCTACAAGATACCCATCATTGAGGTAATCTCAGGCATGGAGACGGAACTGGAACTTGAAGATGAAGAGGAAATCAAGAACTTCGAGACCGCAAAGGCGAAGGGCGTTGGCGACACCATCTATGTGAACGATTTGGGCGATTGCCAGATTGTGAGCATGGAGATAACCCCAGACAACATTGAGGAAATCAGGAAGGAGCATGGGGGAGACCTTTTCGTAGCCAATCTGGTGTGCGAAGAGGACGGAAGCATCCGTTGGTATTTGAACCCACAACGAAGCGACATCGGGTTGTTCACACGGCTCGTCAAGGAAATCAAGGAATAAATCAACGGGTGTTGCAATGCGAGAGTCCATAGACCGCAAACTATCCACGCAATTGGATAAAGAAACATGGGATATAGTCATATCCAGTGGCTCGTGCCCGAACTATATGAATGGCTACTGTTACATGGACGCAAGACGCAAATGCACTGAGGAATTCTGCCCGATAAAAAAGGAGTGATAAACATGGATATAACACATGAAAAACTACAGGAAATGACCAAAGGAATACTCTATGATGAGGATAGCCCCGAAATCGAAGGCTGTATCTACAAGACCGAACAGGGCGAGTGGGTAACAATAGTCTTAACTATGGAAGGGCGATTACTCAGACTCAGGACGGGCTACTGTATGTTCTGCGGAGCATACATACATGGCAAGGACACCCACAAATGCGGTGAGTAAGGCGGTGGTCAGCATGGACGCAATGCAAAAACTCATTGAAGCAAGAGAGGAAATCCTCATAGCCAACTGGTTCACGAAAGACATTCTTGAGGACTTGCTCGGCTACAAACTCACCGATGGAGAGTTCAGGGAAATCCTCGAACACTGGCACAATTCAGGGGCATGGAATGATGTCTCCGATACGGTCAGGGAGTGGGTGGCTCAGGAGTTCGAGAGGACGAAGGACGGACTCAAAGTCAGAGAAAACTAACGGGTGTTGATAGTATGACACTGGTAAAGACAAAGGAATACAAATTCGGACTGATTGGCGAGTTCTTGGATGAGTTCAAACTCCATGATAAATTACTGAGCATTCTACAGGAGAATTACAACGAGACATACGAATGGGGAGAGAGCAATGAGTATCTCATAGACAAGATGGGCAGGGAAGTCGATTTGGAAGAGATAGTCGCAATGATGGGCGGTATCTGTGATGTCATAGAGGCTATGCTTGATGGCATACCCAACAGGAAATTCACGAGAGTATATCTGAAGGAGGATTTCAAACATCAGGTGGAAGCGGAAGATGTTTGCTTTACCGAGATACTCAGGGGAGAAAAGACCGAACTCCAACAGGTGTTAGAGAGCATTGACCTACTGGCAGAAATGCCAGAACCTCATGTAGTAGTGCTGAAAGAAGAGCCTTATGACATGGAGGTTATCCGCAAGGAGCATGGTCGCCAGACGGGTTGGATAATCACAGTCCTGAAAGGTAAAAACTAACAGGAGTTGAAAACATGGATGAAAAGGAGATAGAGAAGATACTGGGTGAGAACTACGACAGGGATATAGTTAATGAATGCGTGGACGCAAACAGATTAGCAATCAAGCACTTCTTCGGGAAGGAAGGGGATTACAGACCAAAGGTCATCAACCATCTGGTCAAGGAGAAGATTACCTTCACAACCGATGTGAACACACACGACACCCTACTGGAAATGTGCGTTCAGGTCAACTGCCCCAGATGTTTTTCCGAAATGGAAAGAAAGCACTCTGGAAGCAGTGGGGTAACGACCAATAGCACTTACAAATGTCCACATTGCGACACCGAACTCTCCATGACCACCGTTCACGATGGTCTCACGGTCAGGTTCAGGGAATAATCTAACACCCGTTGTTAGATGGAGGCGATACTATGCCAATATTTAACCCAGAGGAATGCCCCCTCTTAGCCAGACTCATTGAAGAGAGGGGCGTGAGCATGGATGATTATCACAATCATGCAGGAACGATTGAGGACAACCTCATAAGAGCCTACAGGATGGTCGGTATCCGAGAGGACAAGCAGTATTCTGTTGTTCATCTATTCTGTGGAGAACAAATCAAGCGTCTGGCTCAGGTCAAGGCAGACTACGAGTTGACAGATGAGGATACAGAACTCTTCGTCAAGTTAAAGGACATGGAGTGGCAACATTACTACGGTGGCAAGTGCCAGAACTGTAATGGCGAAGGCAAGACTTACCAAGACGGGATAGAGTTTCCGAGAACCTGCAAGGTCTGTGGAGGAACAGGCAAGTCAAGGAATTAGGGAACTTTCCAACAGGTGTTGAGAGGGATAGCATGAGGCTCTACAAAGTGAGTGATTTTTACAATCCACACTACATTCGTGTCGGCAATGAGGTAAGGGTAGTCAAGAAAATCGTAATATTCAACGACTCAGGGGTAGTCCACCAAATCAACTGGTTCATGGACAAAGAATGCAGGAACTCAGTCCCAATTGATATAGATGGCGTGGAGGCAATCAGGAAAGCCAAAGAGGAATTCGTCAAGACATACGAGAGAGGGATAGCATACTGGATACCAAAAAAGAAAGAGTCATATGAGAGTAATCGAGAGAAGCACTGCATACTTTACATCCCTTACAATCTATTGGGCATAAGTGAAGTGGGCAGGAAGCCCCAAACCCTTCCGCAAGGTCATAAGACATGGGATAGGGTAGAATATTCCATACTGGACGGTCAGGGCTACTTCACGGAGTCAGAGAACGAAAGGCAGACCGATGAGAATAAGAAGAACGAGAAGATTTCCAAACTCATCGGAATGAGTCCCTTCAAACATCTGGAATACGAAATCACAAGTAACTTTGACGAACTCAAGAAACTTGTTGACACGATTGACTCAATCAAAAGAAGGAAGTAATCAACGGGTGTTGAACATGGTTAGCGAACTGGAAGAAGCCTACGAATACTATACCGATGATGACCTGTATTCAATCTACCATAATTGTTGTCCAGCAGAGAAACGCAGGATTACTATGGAATTAAACAGGCGTGAGAGAGTTAGACAGGAACAAAGGAATTGATAATATGGAGAAATACGAAGATGAGAGGCTTGGCGTAGCCAAAGCCATGCAAGAGAGTGGGTGTTCATTTGCGAGAGAACTGGGCAAAGCCTTAGAGAAGGCAGACCTCGATAACACCAGACGGATTAAGAGAGCCTTCCCAGAATTCTGGGATAGGTATGCTGAGCGTGGAGTCAAGGGCTACAAGAAAGAGCAACTGAGCGAAGAAGATATGCAGACACTGGTAGATATGGTTCTAAATCATATTGAGACAGAGATAAGAGGCTATGACGACCTTACCTGTCTCGAAGAGTTGCTGAAACTCACTCCGCAAGAATATCTCTTAGGCTATTTAGACGAAGAGGTTAAGGAAGGGTTCTTATCCTCGATAGCACAGAGACAAGCCTCAGAAACGCCTAATACACCCCTTCCTGAAGGAAATTGAGGGGGTATGTGCTTTGCCGAGAAGCAAGGGAATAATAACACTAATAAGAAAAGAAAGTAATAGGCACTCATCACGATTGCGATTCCCGACTCACTCATCGAGAATCTTGTCGTGGTCAAACAGGGAAAAAACTAACAGGTGTTGAGATGAAAGATGAAGAAAGATACAGAGGAATTGAAGTAGAGTTGCCCACAGGTCAGAAGGCACGAGTGCCAATAAGAGTCATACGCTGTTCAGAGTGCAATGATGTTATAGGGTTCTTGACTGCCGATGAAGGTTATGTGCCAGAGGGAAAAATCAAGAGGCTCTTGCAGACCGCAGTATGTCCAAAGGAAGCCTACCTCTATATAGAGGGCATGGTAAACCCCAATCGAGAGAACTTCAAAGCCCAGACATCAATGACATTGCTTCAAGCACTGGAAAAGATATTTGAAACCAACGATGTTGAGACAATTGAGGAACTGGAAGAGAAGATGGGCAGTGCTAACCCATTCTCTCAGGTAGCCCGTAAGATTACAGTGGCAATGGACTTGCTGGACAAGGTTGACGCAGTATCCTAACGAGTGTTACAATCGGAGAAGAGATATGACATCAGAAAAACTACCGCAAGTCAAAAGGATGAGGTGTAGCCTTTGCGAAATCAAGTATAAAGAGAGTGAACCCAGATACGAGAAATGCAGATATTTCACAAGGGAAAAGGACGAACATGGTAAGCCCGTTGGCATACTCGATGTGGAGAACATTGAGAAGCCAGAGCAAAGGAGACTGAGGGAACAGAGGGAGAGACAGCAGAAGAAGGCAAAGGCAGTCAAGAAACAATCCCTCGCAGGAAAGAAAGACTGGATAAGGCTTAAGAGAAAGGAAGGGATGACCAAGAGAGCAAACCTATTGAGAAGGAAGATGAATATTGAGGAACAAGATGAGGAACAAGGAGAGTGATAAACTGAACAAAGCAGAGGAAAAACCAACAGAGCCAGAGGAACAGAAAGTCGTGGACAAAGAGTTCGACTTTACAGAGGAAGGCGAAGAAGTTCAAGCCTTCTATGAGGACTTGAAGAAATACGCCAAGAAGCATGGACTGGTAATAACCAACATCAAGGGCTGGACAAGAGGAAGGATTATCAGGATGGCGAGGAACGATAGGCGTTGTGCCTGTCGCCCCAAACAGAGAACCTGTCCATGTCCTGAAGGACTCGAAGAGTGCAGAACCGCAAAAGACCACGAGTGTATCTGTTCGGTGTTCAGACTCGGAAATAAGTAACAGTTGTTGAAAGGGGGTGAAACCCTTGAAAATAAAAGGGCATGACTGCCGAGAAGCCAAACATCTTGGATGGAGAGAGGCAGACTCGAAGAGAGATAAAAATCTTCGTGGAGAACCTATGCACGATGGCTATGTAGCCATTGTTCGCATTAAGGACTGCCGACTCTATGAGGAAGATGGAAGGGACTTCTACGACTCGAAAGACGCACCCGCCATACCCATAAATCACGGAGCAACTTCCTATGGTTATGGGAAGGCTTCCGAGAGGAAAGGGAAGCGTTGGGTGTATGATGGAAAATATGGAGACAAACGCAAGTGGGTTCTTGTATCCAGATATAAGACCACGCCATTCTACGCTGTCAGAGACGCAATCGTATATCAGGGGACTATCCACAATCCCATCAGGGACAATGATGGCTCACCGATGTTTGTAGAGGACACTTGGTATGAGGGAGACGAGAAATCTCAAAACGGTCAGGAAATGTGATGATGCGTAAAGACTGGCTTGATTCCTCAAAGGCATAAAACTCGGTAAGTTCCAACGGGTGTTGAACAGAATGGGGACTTGGGTATACTTCGAGAAATTAGTTCATGGTCATGTTAGCCAGAGGCTCTACAAATACTTTGTAGAAAGCAAAAAAGAACTTACAAGTGAAAGGCTTGAGAGGTTCGCAGAGCGTTGGGGCGATGAAACAGGAGGGGGGCACAATAGCGGTTACACAGTGAACTGGAAAATCGGAAAGCACCCACCTAAAGATTGGTTCATCGATAAGTGCCAAAACATTGATAAGCGAATAAACCATCTCAAGTCGGACAAAGCCTTTTACACCGAACAGGCTAAGAAGTTTTTCGGGGTGAACTGGTTCAAAAAGGATGGGTAACATGGTAGCCAAGACAAACAAGGACAAGTGGGCACACAATCTTGACCGATTAGTAGCAGACAAAGAGAGCGAGTTCATATATGTTCCAGTCCAATACGGTAAACTATCTCACAGAGTTAGACGAGTGAAACTCGTAGATAAGTTGGTTATAATCAGGAACAATAAGCCAACGGTCTTTAAACTATACGAGATAGCCCAGAGGAATATAGGAGCAGGTAGAAAACTTGTTTGGTTTCACAGAGTCATCAAGAAGGATAGGCTTGGACAGGTGTTAGAATTCGATATAATGGCAGACAATCCGAATGCTTGGAGAGGGCTAAAAGCCATCGAGAAGAAGCAGACTGAAGATGGTGTTATAGAAAAATACAAGCAGGAAATGGAAGCAGGAAAGGAATCCACACCATCCAGTCAAAGCACGAGAGAGAGGAGAGAAATCCGAGAATTCCTGAATCGAGTCGGTAGGAGGCGGGAGTCCGTCCCAGTGAAGCGTAAAGAAGTCGCCAAAAACTAACAACCGTTGGAGATGATTATATGGGCAAAGAGAAGAAGCGTTTCATCGTAGATGTCGAAGCAAGACCATGTGGACTGGCAAAGATTACGCCAGATGAAATCCACGAAGCATTGAGAAATCGATACAATAGTAATGTTGGGCTAAAGGTCAAGGAGATAGAAGAAGCCCCCACAACATTCTTGGAGCATCCCGAAACGCACATGGAAGGCATCATCAGTTATGAGCAGTCAATAAGTCGTGGAAGCCGAGTGGGAGATTTAGGCATCCAGATTGCAAGAGACCACAGGGTTTGGTTGTGCGTAGATGGAGAAGCCATGATACGATTCAAGCCGAAGGTAGTCGGTGGGAAAACTCAGCAGAATATAACGCCTGTTAGATTCGACAGGAAGGAATAGCGATGTCGTCAAATTCTGAGGTTAAAAAGTCGATGGAAATATCTATCGATACCGTTCTTGATTATCTTGAAGGGATGGTCAAGTTCAGGAAGGAAAACATAACCCAACCGCCCAAACTGAAGTATATCTGCACTGAGGACTTCGTTCTACAGAACGGGAGACCTTTCGAGTTCAGACCACTACCCAAACACATTGCTCCAATGGAAATGAAGGAGTGCTACAGGAACTCCTTCCAGACTCTTATAGACAACCATGATTTGACCTATTGTGAGGGCTTTGCGACATCGGGAATATTGCCTGTTCTCCACGCCTTCCTCGTTGATATGGAAGGCTATGTTGTAGACCCGACATGGACTGACGGAATAGACTACTATGGAGTTCCATTCAAAAGAGAGTTCGTAATCTCCCAGACGATTAAGCAAGAGACCTATGGTCTTATCGATAATTGGTCAATGGGCTATCCACTTCTCAGTGGGGAAATCAAGAAGGAGGAGTGGTTCGTCAAGGAACTGCAACTCAGAAATAACTAACGGGTGTTGATTTGTCTAAGAAGAAATCCCCAGAAGGCTTTCAGGCAGACGGTGAAGGGTTCTGGATAACTTTCCCAAACGGAGTTACCGTGAGCGTCAGATTCGGCAAGGGACACTATTGCTCAAACAGACCTTCCAAATACGGAATAGGGGACACCATTCCAGCGTCTCGTAGTGAATGTCCAAACAGCGAAGTAGCCATACTTGATAAGAGAGGGGATTTCATTGTCAATAAATACCAAGAAGATAGAGCAAACATTGTGTTGAGTTATGTAAGCCCAATGGAACTAATGGACATACTTGACTGGGCTTCTAAGTATGGCACTCCAGATATGCCTCTACGAGTCAAGAAACCCATAAAGACAAAGCCACTCAGTAAAATAGAAATTGCTCAGAGGAAGATGAAGGTTAGCAAGGAGTAGATAGGATGTTCAAATTCATAAAGAGATACAGGAGATACCAAGATGCAAAGATGGTCTGGAATAGGATGAAGGGGGCTTGTCGCCATTTCTCTAAAAAAGAAGGCATTCGATGTGGAAGGGGAAATGAAGGATTAACGGCAGAGGCAATTAAGATAGGTTGCAATCACTCGGACAACATTACTGGCAAGTGTGAGATACTACACTGCCCAATAATCAACACTCGTTGAGGAATCGACAAACTTAAATAGGGCACTGGCAGGAAGTTTTTTATACTCCACAACAGTTATTCAATTGAGGAATTCGCATGAAATCGAGCAATTGGTTTGAAGTAGACAAAGCAGGGTTTCAGGCTCTCCAATCTGGAAAGCCAAAATACCACGCTGTAAGGGAACTGATACAGAACGCTCTTGATGAAGATGTCAAGAGGATTATCGTAACTACGCATTACGACAGAGGCAATCTGGATGTGTGCGTTGAGGACGATGGAGGGGGCTTCAGGGACATTAAAGACGCATACACCCTGTTCGCTGATACCTATAAGCGTCCAGACGCTACGAAGAGAGGCAGGTTCAATCTTGGTGAGAAACAGGCATTCGCCATATGCAAGAGTGCCGAAATAAAAACCACATCTGGCACAATCGTCTTTGACGAGAACGGAAGGCACAGGAAAAGGGAAAAGACAGAGAAAGGAACAGTCGTTCAAATCTTTATGACGAAGGTTACAAGAGAGGAGTATGAGGAAATCTTGGATTTCTTCAAGTTGCTGATTGTCCCACCATCCATTGATTTGGTTATTAACGAAGAGTCAGCAGTCCAAAGAACGCCCACCCACACCTTCCAAACAAAACTCCAGACAGAATATCTCAAAGACGGGGAGTTCAAGCCCACGAAGAGAATAACGGATGTTGAACTATTCGATGCAAGAGGTAGAAAAGCCTACCTCTATGAAATGGGCATTCCAGTCTGCGAGATAGATTGCAAATACCATATCAATGTCCAGCAGAGAGTCCCAATGAGTATGGACAGGGATAAGGTGTCAGAGTCATACCTTCAAGATATTTTCGCAGAGGTATTGAACAACACCTTTGAAGAACTTAACCCAGAGGAGAGTTCAGAGACTTGGGTAAGAATGGCTACAAGCGATGACAGAATATCAAAAGACGCTATCAAGACGGTTGTTGAGAAGCGTTATGGGGACAAGGTAGTTGTCGCTACGCCATCAGATAGGCTGAGTGTCGATGACGCAAAGGCACACGGCTTCAATATCCTTCATGGCTCAATGCTCAGTGCTGATGAATGGGAGCAGATGAGAAAGCACGATGCAATACAATCATCCCACGATATGTTCGGCAAGACACTGGCTACCGAGACAGATTACATAACCCCGAATCAAGAAATGAAGAGAGTTGGGCAATTGGCGAAGAAGATTGCCAGACACATCTTCGGCATAGAGATAAGCGTGGTGTTCGTAGACAGCAATGCCAGTCATAGAGCCTACTATGGTGGCAGACAACTAATATTCAATGTCAGACGGTTGACCCATGACTTCTTCCAACATCCGTTGGATGAAGATGTTCTGGAAATCATAATTCACGAACTGGGGCATGAGAAAGGTATGCACACAGAGATAGCATACCACCAAGCACTCTGCCAGATAGGGTCAGCACTGATAATGGAAGAGGTCAGGAGAACAGGATTCCTCGATGAATTCAAAAACATTTAAGGATAAGATAACGATAATGATGTGGGGTGTCAACATGGCAAAGAAAGAGCAGAAAGTAGAAGTCCCAGACGAAGATGAAATCGATGAAGAGGTTCTCGACAAAATGCAGTCTTTAGAATGTCCGAAATGCAAGACTCAACTTGAGGTTGTTATCGAAGAGCCAGACAGGGAGATAAACTCAGATGAGGACTTTGTTAGCGAAGCCATTGATTTGGGAACGAGGGCTATGGTGGGTGGTCTAACGGATGTTACTTCAGTCATAGTCATCTACAAAGCAGATGATGGCATAAGAGCCATACCGATAATGCCCAAGCAATTCGTAAGGGAGACAATCGAAACTATGATGGACTTACTGAGGCACATCCAGAGGCATGGATTACCCACAGGGCACGAGAGCATGATGATGAGGGAAATGCCCCGCTATTCACAGTCCGAAATGGACAAGGCGAAGTTCCATGCCGATGTAATCTTCAAAGGTTATATCAGCAAACTCAATGAGGAACTGGGCATAGAAGAAGTTGTCAGGCAAAGCGTAGAAAGAGAGCCATCAAGAACGGACTATCTGGAACTCGCAGTAAAGCAAACAATGGTCAATGTCAGATACTTCGATGAACTCAAACTGGACGGTCAGATTAACGCTGTCCGAGAGAACATCATGTCAGTCCACGAGAAATACAAATGTGAGTGTGGGCAATGCAATAAGCCACCCACAGACTTCAATCACGATGAAATCAAGGACATGATAAGGACGGTGCAGAGGAAACGGCAGAAGGTAAAGTCGGAAGAATCCAACACCCGTCATTATGATGAGAGCCTGAGTTACTTCGGTTAAGATGAATCGGGTGTGGTGGTTGTCTCACCTTCCTACCGCACCCACCTTAATTTATGAGGGATAGAGATGAGGATGGTAATAAAATTGGATTGTCCACTATGCCCAAAGCAGTATCAGAGTCAGAACAAACTTGAGAAGCATTGTGAGAAGGTTCATGGAATAACCTATCTGGAAGCCATGAAAAGAAAGCAGAGTTACAACAAACCAACAATAAGGAGGGAATAAACATGGGTAGGAAGAAACTGAGAAGGTTCACAGTGAATCTGGACGCAAAGTATTCCTTTGATGTCGAAGTCAAAGCGGAGACCGTTGCAGAGGCGAAGCAGAAGGCGTTGGATAAGTTCCTACGCTCTCAGGGAAAGAAGAAAAGCAATTGGCGGTATTCGTGGGTCGAAAGAGACAAGGATGGCTATGAGGTTGCATCAGGGGGGAGTGGCTATTAGAGAGTGTCCATATTGCGAGAGAGAGCATGACGGCTCGATGGAAATCTGTGAGAAGTGCCAACATGAAATCTATGTCAGGATGGAGAAGGGTCAATGGATACTGGTCTTGGACATACTGGGCAGAGCAGACCACCCAGACTTTCCAAAGTCGAATCTCAACATGAAATTAGTCGAGGAAACTTATGAGGAAGTTGCCCGTCAAGTTATTGAGGACGACCCCTTAGCAGAAGAGGTGCTCAGGCAGAAAAAGTCCCGATGCCGTGATTCAGAGGAGTCAAACACGGAATAAACTAACGAGTGTTGAAGGAGAAGATTGAATGGGAAATCTCTACAAGCGAGTGGTCTATGTAGGTATCCAAGTTGAGAGGGAAGAAATCCTGAAGAACTTGGGACTGGCAAGGAAGAATGGAATCGATGATGGGTTCTATGACTTCACCGAAAAGCACAAACTCTGGCTAAATGCACATGAGGGACTGCTCAGGAAGATTGGGCAAATCAATACTGATGACAGTCTTATCTGCATCGGCAAGGTGATAGACGCTTCAGGCGAGTGCGAGATACCTGAAAGGCATCTGGACATAATGGAGAAATTCGAGGAAGCCAAATACGAAGTCTCCGAGTATCTCAGGAAACTGGGAATCTCAATCGGGGATATTGGAATTCACGCTACAACACACTGCTACTGAGAAGGAACTAACGGGTGTTAGGATGAGGAAATTCAGAGGACTTGTATATCCAAAGAGGTGTGGTCGTTGCGAACAATTTCCAAATAATGCTCAGAAGTGCAAGAAGGACACCAAAGGCAGAGGGAAAGTCTATGCCAACGACTACTGTTGCGATAACTTTAATGAGGTTGAAATACTGATAAATCAGGGGTGATGAAAAATGCAAGAAGTATTGGTGAAGAAAGTAGTTCCAGAGAACTACGAAGAATGTGGGAATACGAACTGTGAGGACTGCATATTCAATTGCGAGAGCCACGCAGAGAGTATCTGGGCAAGGTAAATGCAACCAACAGGAGTTGAAACCATGCGAGAGAAGATTGAAGAGGCATTGGAAAGAGCCTGTGGGGGAGACCTGTCAGACGGTCAAATTGAGGCGATAGTCAAGAACATCGAGCCATTGCTTCGGAAATCCAATATGCACTGGAAAATGGTCAAAGAGAAGGACAAAGAAGGGACTTTTACAGTGAGACCATTCAACTGCATAGCGTCCAGCAGTGATGGGGAACATATCCATAAGATGAGAGAGGGACTAATATTCCAGATGAAAGACGGCAGGGAGTATTTGGTAACTTGGGGAGAAATCTTCAAGGACTTGCTGAGTGCTATTGACAAAGATAATGTAGAACTGGCTCTCGAAGAGGAGGATTGATAACATGAGCAAGAACAAGAATTTCAAGGACGATACGCTGGAGGCAATCCACAACATCATCCATGAGGTAATGGTGGAGCATACTGGGTGGCATGGGAGCAGTTGCAAGACCTGTTCCGAAGTCGTCTATAATCTGAAGGAACTATTCGACAAGATGGGTTGGGAGAAGCAACCAACACCAGAGGAAAGCGGTCATATCGAGGTTACTGCATGGTTGAACGGTTTCACCATAGATGAGGGTGGAGAACGGGAGACCAGAGTGGACATATCTTGGAACTCATCTGGGTTATTCGCCACAGTTGAACACAAGGGCAAGGAAGAGAGATGGCAAATCTCTTGGCAAAGGCTGTTCCAACAGATGTTGAACTCAATATGGAGTTGAACACATGACAAAGTTAAGATTACTGAAAAGGCTTAAAGAGGATGAGATACCGCTTGAGCCATGTGAAAAATGTGGCACACCCCATGCGAAGAGAAATCTGGAAGGGTGTCATAACTGCCAGAAATCCATTACGGAATCGGACATCATCGAATTCTCGTTCTGTAATGAACCCCACCAGTCCTGCTCCAGAAAGTGCGTTCATGACTTCATAGATATGAGGCTGGACGACCTTCTTGGCGAGGACAGAGACACGAATATGAGGGAATGTGAGGACTGCGGTAAATCAATGGCAAGGTATACCGACAGGGAATATCGATGCACGAATCACAATTGCGAGTCCTTCGGGAAACCCATAAAATTCGGATAAAAACAACGACTGTTAAAAGGAGGAGATAAACATGAGCAAAGAAACAGTGGCGAATGCACTGGCAGAGTATATCTTTGAAAGGGAGCAGACGCTGGAAGAGATTGAGGTCGATTACAAAGCACTCAAGAGAAGGAGAACTCAACTCAGGAAAGAAGTGAAACAGGCGAAGTCTGAACTTGAGGCACTCGGAGTTAAGCCTACCATAGAGCCAAGCGGTAAGGTGGCAACAGAGCCAAGAGAATACCAGACTTCAGGCAAGAAGAAAGAATACCCCAATGGTAATGAGTCGAAAAGGACAGGCTCAAGAGAGAAGGCTAAGAATTATATTGAGAAATACCTTCCAAATATACCAGAAGGGATGCTAATCAAGGACATTGCCGAAGTAGAAGATGTTGACCAAGCAAATGTCTGGGAAGCCATCAAGGAACTTCTGGATGAGAAGCCCAACATCTACGAATACTACAAGGACTTGGACACCAAGTTCAACTGTCGAGGCATTAGGCTAATCGGGAGTGAGATTGATAGCCGACCAAAGACCGAGATGCGAACCTACAACACGGATGTCGAAGATGAAAGCAAGGAATAATTCAACACTCGTTGGAGGTGGTTGATTGGGAAAGAAAGAGATATTGACGAGCAAGGAAATAGAGCGTTTACGGAAGTCAAGAAAGGTTCATCTTGGCTATATAGACAACTCCGCAGAACATGGGGTAACTACCCTATGCGGTAACAGGAGAATGAGGTTTGTCGTGGAAGCAAACGAGGTCGATGAAGTAACCTGCATCGAATGTCGCCAAATACTCATGCAGAAGGTTGCCTGTTGGGATGATGAGGATGTCGGAGATTAAAACTCGGAAAGAACCAACGAATGTTGAAAGAACATTTCAGGCAATGACCTTACCAAGCGACAGAATAAAGAAATCGCCAAGATTCAGGCAGTGTCCATTCTCAGATGAGGGTTGCATTTGGTGGTGTCATTCCATCACAGTGGAAAGAGCCGAAGAGGAACTTACAAAGCATCTTAAAAAGGAGCACAATGTAATTGACATGGAGGTGAAAAAGGCATGAAATTAAACGAGTCTGGCGGGGATATGTATGAGGATACTTATACAACCAATCCGCTTGGAGGAAGGTGTAAGCACCAGTGCCTCTACTGTTATGTAGAGGATTTAAGGAGATTCCCTCACCTGAACGAAAAATACAGTGGTGAAATCAGGCTGATTCCGAAAGTCCTCACTGGCAATACAGGAACAGGCAAGACGATATTCGTATGTTCCTGCAACGATATGTTCCAGAAGGACGCAAAGGAAGAGGACATCATTGCGATACTGGAAGAGTGCAATCGCTATCCAGATAACACCTACATCTTCCAGAGCAAGAACCCTATGAAGATGTTGGCTTACATGAACCGCTTCCCGCCCAACAGCATATTCATCACTACAATAGAGACGAACAGACAGGCACTGATTGAGGAACAGAGCAAAGCCCCCTCAGTAATCGACAGGGCACAAGCATTGAGGGTATTGTCAGACAAGTTCTTAGCCTTTGCACATCAAGAGGGAAAGAACTGGCAGATTTCAATAACGATTGAGCCAATCATGGACTATGATGTTGAGGTCTTAGCGAACATCGTGAGGGCGTTGCGTCCCGACTATGTGAGCATAGGTGCGGATAGCAAGGACTCTGGCTTGACAGAACCGACTGCGGAGAAGGTAAGGCAGTTAATCGGTGCAATAGAAGGTTACACCAGAGTAGTGCAGAAACCCAACCTTAAGAGGCTGATAGAGGGATAAGATGTTCAAGGTTACGGGAGCAGTCAATGGTGGAGAACACGATGGCAAGAGATTCGCTCTCCTCAAGGGCTTCAAGCGAAAGTATGAGGCAGAGGAGTTCATAGCCAGATATAATAAGAAGCAGGGCAGACGATTCAGACAACTTAGGGCTGAGAAAGAGGAATAATCTAACGGGTGTTACTATGCAGAACTGGGTAGACTGTATAACATTATTGGAAAACATGGTCGAAATTGAGGCAAATAAGGGGGAATATCCAGAGCATTGGGATATACCTAAAGGCACTGAGAAACCATACCGTATTCCACACAAGGCAGATGTCAGTCCAGATGGGGTAGGGATGGCATATCAGCACTTGAAGGCGATGAGACTCGCAAGGGTATACGAAATTGATGGCAGAATGCAAAGGACATTGTGCCTGACACCCAATAGACCAAGACACATCGAATTGCCATTCAGTCATGTGTTCCTGAACCCATCAATCGAGTTCAATGACACAATGGTATTGGGGATACTCTTAATCAAGGATGGAAGGGAGGATAAGGGAGATGGAGACATACTAATAACAGTCGTATTGCAGAAGGCACTGGACAAGCCAAAGGACATCAAACTATCCGAATGGCTGAGGAAAACAAGGAACAGTTATTCAAACATGGTTGAAATAGACTCTTGGGCAATCTGGCTGAACAAGAAAAACCCAGAGCACGATAATGAGTTGGACAAATATGTTGGAGGAAATCTATGCAGTATGCTACGAAGAGCGACAATGAACTTCAATGACTTCTTGGAGCACCCAGAGATAGTGCTGAAGTTTAGAGACCGCACCAAACAGAACGAGAAGAGGGAAAGAAGAGGGAAGAATCCATATCCCGACTCAACACTCATTAAAGTTACAGGGCAACTAAAGATATATCTGGACAGTATGAAAAACAACGGCAATGGAGACAACATGGGCGGTTGTTGGGAAGTTGCAGGTCATTGGAGAACTTACAGGCATCCAAGATACTCAAGGCGAAGGAGAAGTGAAAGACAATTCATTCACCCCTACATAAAAGGGACTGGCGAACCTGAAATAAAGCGGAGAAAGATAGACCAATCCAGAAGAGGAAAGGACAATTTGCTCAGAGGAAAAAAGGCTCGTAAGAAGAAACGAGGAAAGAAGTAACAGGTGTTGAAATGAAAATATTGATAACGGCTGGAGAGTTGCAGGAAAGAGACAAATGGCTTGAGTTCTGCAACATGAAAGGAGTCAATGTATACGCTCTCAAGGAAGGTCTCATGACGGATGACGAGGAGTTCACTCTGACAGAGGAAGAGGCGAAGGAACTTGGGTTGATTTACAACGGTGGTTAGAATGAGCGAAAAGATACTTAGCCAATCAGGAAGAGAACTGTCTCCATTCAGCGTCAAGACAAGGAGAATAAAGAAACAAATTCGTGCTGTGGATGAGTGGCTACTCAAAGAGGCGGTGAAAGAGGCAGATTCAATGGGCGATGACCACAACCTTACAATGTTCAAGGGGATTAATACCGAAGTGAAGCACGATGACGGTGGATTCCTCACCATAGCAGAAAGAGATATGCTGAACCTCTACCTATTTGGACACGAAGATGGGATAGAAATTAGATGGAGTAAACCTTGAATAACGGTGGTTGAAATGTATATGAAGATACACATAGAAGGAAATGAGAAAAGCGTAGGCGAAGCATGGAAGCAGATTATGAAAGCCCTTCGACAGATAGAATTTAACGAAGGTGTCGATATAGAGGCAAAGTCATCACCAGTAGATTTATGGAGCGAGTGATTTGGGTATGAAATATACTTTCGGTAATCCCATGAACGAACTTAAATAATCAGCAATGAATATCAGTCAATAGGAGGAATTCAAATGATAAGCGGAAGATTCTCACAATTCTATATAGATGTGGGAGCAATCAGCAAAGAAAAGAAAGCCAAACTGGACGAGATAGGTATGTCTCAAGACTTGGGCTTTGGCTTGACGAGATACTGGTTCAACTATAACAAGATAGATACTGTCGAAAAGATAATGGAGGACAGGGTAGTAATCGATGTGAAGCACCAGAAGAAGCACATCGCTGAGGCAATATTCCATGATGAAGGTCTGGGCAAGATTACGATAACTATGGGCGAGGAAGCCGTCAAGATAGACGAATTCATGAAATGGAAATCAATCGTAGCCAAGATACTGCAAGATGACCCGATGGCAAGGAACAGCGACAAATGGCTCTATATCAAAGTGCTTCAATACATGGGATATGCGGTTCATGGAGACTATGAAGCAGTTCTGAGTATGCCAAACTGGGAGACAATATCCAGAGTTAGAAGGAGATTCCAACAGGACGATATGTATCTGCCAGACCCAGACATAGCAGAAGGTCGTAGACAATGCGAGAAGCAGATGAGAGACATCAACAAGTGGCATCCAAAGGACAATGAAATGAAGGTAGACATGGAAGCCGAGACGAAGGCAATCAATAAAATGGAGTAGAAAGTAACGGGTGTTATCCAATGATATGCCCTCATCAAGAAGGAAGAGTAGATTGCCAGTATCCAGAGTTAGCGAACTGCTTCGATTGTAAGGTTTATTTTGACTTTGCCGAGAAGATGAAGGACAAATATGATGGATGGAAACAGGTATGGCTTAATCTTAGATTCAGGAACATGAAAAAGGGAAGGGTCAGAAGGATATTCAAGAGAATTCACAACAATAAAATCGAGCCAGACTATTACGGAGAAAGGAGAAGATAACATGGATGATAGATATTACAAAGCATTGAAGGAAATCCGAAAGGAACTGGACGGTGTTAAACTATTCAGCCCGAAGGAAGAGCAGAACGCTCAACGAGAGAGTGCCTGTATGGGTATCAACGAGATACTGGAAAGATTCGACCTTTGAGGTGGTCTTATGGGGGATAAAACAGAAGGCAGAGGTCTGGGAGTAATAACGAGAGAGACTGGAACTTCATTGAAAAGCAAGATAGCCATAACCATAAGAGATGTGGACTCAGGGGTGTTCATAGACATACATTTTGAGCCAGAGGAATTCGCAATGGCATCAACAGGTCAGATGTCCCCATGTTCATATCGGGTAGTAACGACCAAATGAGGTGAGCCAGATTATTACGAAAAGAGGAGATGATAATTATGACATCGAGATATTGTAGCCAGTTCAGTGCGATTTGCATGGGTTTGTTCTACGCAGGTAGACCAGACCTTTATCACAAGGATGTGAAGTTCGAGATTCCAGAGCATATCCCAGAGGAGAACAAGCCACAGAGCACGAGGCTGAGGAAGGCAGTCGAGAGACAGAACCCACAGCCGAAAGTCAAGAACGAGATACCAGAGGGGTCAGAGCAGATAAAGACACTGGAAGAACTTCTGAGGCTGAAAGAGGATGAAATAACACTCGTTGAAGGCGAAGGTGTTGCCCAGTTGGGCGGTAACAAACTACCAGACTGCAAGATGGTAGAGTTCAAGAACATTGTTGGCAAAACCATAAGGGTAGCGTCTTGCAGGTTCAGGGAGGACGAATGGGACTGTTGGCTGATTGACCCAGATACGGGGATGGGCTGGAGGTGTTGAGAATGCCAGAAAAGAAAAGAATGTGGAGGGGGCAGGACTTGGATGCAATACCGCCAGAAGAAAGAACCACTCAAGACTATTTCGAGCCAATCTATGAGGAAAACCCCTGTGAAGCGTGTCAAAGATACAAGGATACCGATGAGGGTAAATTTCCCTGTTCCCATTGCCTACTTCACCCATATGTGAAAGAAGGTAAGCCATACGAATTATGAGGTAATCCAATGGTGATTAGAGTCCAGATTTCTAAGGTGGATAAGTCATCAAGGGGAAAATTCAAGGTTGTAGTTCCAAAGAACTGGGACAGACCAAAGCACAAAGGACTTACGATACCGAAGAATGCAATTTATCACACCTATAACGGTCATTTCAGAGGGGACATAAGCATAGATAACCATGTCTACTGGGACGCAGAATTGAACATGGTTGCTCAATATCGAGAAGAACAACGGATGTTGGGTTGGTATATGGATGATGTCCCGAAGGGAGTAATCACACAGCACAGGAATCATCTCAAGAATTGGATTGAGCAGAAGGAGAAACCACCTGAGCCAGAACCAGAGCCAGAACCTGAGTATCGACCAAGAACAAGATTAGAGATTGCAAGGAGCAAACTTGTGGGAGCGTGAATCTATGGGAGACCCCCAACCGAGAGACTTGGATTTAACACACTGGCGTTGCCAAAGAACGCTAAGGTCAATAGCCTGTTTTTCCACATGGAGAGAAGGCGAAAGGCATGAACTTCACAAAGGTTTAAATCTTGTAGGTCATTATGCGTGGCTATACGAGAGGACGCTGACAGAAGCCATCTTGTTCGACTACGAAAAGAGATATATCGACCAGATGGAAGAACAGGGACTAATAGAGAGAACCACAGAAGCGGGAACTCGCTTCCTTCGGCTGACGAAGAAGGGATGGCGAATATTCGCTGAAATCCAGATGGAAGGAACAGAGCACTGGGACACCTCAGAGGGCTATTCACCGACCAAGAGGCTTGATGTCGCCAAGCGTAAGATGAAATTGAACTTGGAGAATTGAACATGAAGGACTACAATGTTTACGAGAACGAATTCAGTCATACAGTAGTAAAATGTCCATATTGCAAGAGGCAATTCACTTTATCCTCTTGGATAAGGGTCAGAGTCGAAGGAATCATGGTCAGTCTGAGCCACCAGTTGAGAGAAAACCCCGTTCTCGTGAAGGGAAGAGTCGGTAAAATGCAACGGGTGTTATTCAACAAGAAACAACTTGAGAAGTTGAGAAAGACAGTGAGGTGCTAATGTCATGAAGCGTGAAATCGCAGAGTTACTGATTAAGTCAGCAAGGGAAAAGGCAGAGAAGTTCTCGAATCCAAACAGACTCCAAAATTACACACAGGAGACCTTCAAGGTAGTCAAGATTGTCCCGTTGAGCGATGAAGTTGCATGGGTCTATTATGAGAAGAAGAAAGGGAACATAGCCAGAGCACTGTTCATATGGACAAATCGTGGTAGGGTAAACACTAAGTTAATCAACGGTTGGATTGGCTTCTTCCCATCCGATAGCCATATGCTCGGCTTGTCAAAGGCAGTAACGGACAAGCACGATGTAGAGGAATTCAATTTCGATATATTCCATCCAAATTACAAAGATAAGGAGGTAGAGAAGAAATGAAATGCCCATTTGATGATGAAGCATCAGAGCAATGCATACACAAACAGGAAAATGGAGATTGCACTGGCTACTGTGCCAGAATATCCGTAAACGATATGGCAATTATGGAATCATGATGAATCGGAGAATCAGGGTCGGGGGAGCGAAATGATTTCTAAGCGATGGTTCGTCAGAAGTCATGCGAATTCCTCTCGTAGCGAACCCGTCCCTGCTCCAATAACTCAGTAGAAAGCAACAGGTGTTGAGTTGAAGAAGAAATGTGCAATATGCCAGACAGAGAGAACGCTACCGAACCGAGATGCATTCATAGATGAGGGATGGCAGATTGTGGAAGATGGCTATACAAAAGTTGCACATTACTTCTGTCCAGAGGAATCACCAAAGAATGTTGTGAACTTCATCTACAAACAAGGCATAGGGCTGAAGGCTGATAGGGAAACAAAGAGGAAGTTGAGGGAAAATGCGATTGAGAGTGAAAAACAAAGACAGTTCAGCAGTGGTAAAACATCTGGCAGAATAACGGCAGTCAGGGATAAACTGAGGGTAGGCTGGATAAATTGCTCGAAATGTGGAGACCCTCAACCAGAGCATAAATTAGAGGCTCAGAAAGGCGGTGAATTGCTATGCAAGAAGTGTGTGGACGAGAAGGAAGCCAAGAAACTCATCATCAAGAAAGAAAAGAAAGAAGCCAGAGCGAAGAAGTTGGCTGAGAAGAGGGAGCAGGAAAGAATCAAGAAGGAGGAAGAAAAATGCCAGAAATCAGGCATAAGAGATTTACGCCATTGGACTTGAAGGAGATTGATGCCAATGTCTGCCAGTCTCATGTGTGTAGACCTGAGACAAGAATGCGGTGCGAGGCTACCCAGAGATGCAGTGCGAACTGGTGCGAAAGGGACAAAGCCAGACTCATAGACATGGACTTGACGGATTTCAGTGATATAAAGGACAGAGCCTTCGAGACAAGGGATTATACTGAATTGACAGAAGTTGAGAACCGAATCAGGAATGTCCAGCACCAGATATTCAGGAGATGCAGACCAATCGAATATGTAATCAAGGATTATAGACCAGAGTTACCAAGACACCTATCAATATTAATGAGGGATGCTTGTAAGACGACAGGGACATTAAACCCAGACGAAAATCTTCCGTTATTTGAAGAGTATCTCACGGAGGCTGAATACGATGAGGTCAGAGCCTTCTACCAATGGTGCGTTGATAATAACAGGACATTCGGGCACAATATCCAGAGCGTTTATAGGCAATTCAGGAAGGAAACGAGTTGATTGAATGAGGTCTGGGCAGTCTATCAAGGAAAACGAACTTTGCTTCACGCTAATGTGTTCCCGATGCAAAGGCAAGGTAATCTTCCCAATGTCCACAAAGCCAGAAGAGGCTAAGAAGAAACTCAGAGATAAATACAACTGGACAGAAGAAAAAGAGGGAAGCATGAAGAGACTGCTCTGCGAATATTGTTCTGGACTTGCCGTTGACGAATTCAAAGGTAAGAAGAAATCCAAGAATAAAAACAAGAAAAAGGATAAGGAAGAATCCGATACCGCCCCCAAGCAGGGTGATGCTGAGGACAAGAAAACAGAGAAGAAAGCAACACCCGTTAAAGAAGAGCCAGAAGGTAAAGTTGAGGTGGTGTTCGTAGACAAGAAACCCTCAAAACAGAGAAGCCTCAACGACTTGAAGAAGTTAAAACTCGGAGAATAGTAACAGGCGTTGAAAATGTCAGAGAAGGATAATCAAATCAAGAGAGTATTGGGAAATAAAGTCATCGTAGACTTAAACCGCATGAGAGGTTATAGGGCAATGCCACCAAGAAATGCTCGTGTTAAAGCAATCCAGAGATGTGCAAGGGGGACGAAAACAGAGAGCAGAAAGGAATGCTTCGATTCCCCTCCGAAAATAAAGGAAGGCAGAGAAAGATGTCTCTACTGGCACGAAGAGAGGCAGGAATGCATATTAGTTGCTGGAGACGGTCTGGAATGTCTTTATCCAGATTGCGATGATTATGTAGAGATGAAGGCAAACGAATCGAGAATATCTTCCCCAGAGCAGATTAGAAGCCCCCAGAGAGAGACAACCACGAACAAAGAATATCACAATATGCTGATAGAGAAATGGCTTCAGGATGGGGTCATCACGGAGAAGGAGGCTCAAGCAATCAGGGACGGTCTGGACGGCAAGAGGCAGATAAAATCAACACCAGTTGAAGCAGAGAAGCCAATAGACCACACAAGCGTTAGACTCAAGAAGATGAAGGAGAAGATGGGTCTGAAGAGACCAGATGAGAAGGAAAGGGAAAAGGAAAAGAGCCTGAAAGAGAGATATGATTATCTGGATGATTACGACATCAAGGAAGTCAAAAGGCTGATGAAACTCCCAAGAAAGAAGTGGAACGATGTCTTGCTGGATTTTGCCTACCGCTTCAATTTAAACATGAATACAGAGGTAGATAGAGAATCAATGGCTGTGTTCATGATACAGCATCGCAAAGACGAAATTGAGAAATCCGCTAAGGCGGGAGTCATAAATCTTAACAATCTAACTTACAAGGAACTGGTATCTCTGGCTCATCGACTCGAAAAGCAACTGTCAAGAGCGTATCCAAACTTCAAAATCAACAAGAATAGTCGAAGGTATGAACTCATAGACCAAATTAGAGATGCAATGAGGGAATTCCATTCAAGAATAGACATAGACCTCGTGCCACTGTGCCCGAACTGTGCAGAGAGGCTTATAGAAGATGGTAACGAACTCATGTTAACGGAGTCCGAACAAATAAGATGCATGGAATGTTCATTCGAGTGCGAAGGCTGTGGCGGTATTTTCTCAATTGAACAAAGGCGAGGGGACAATCTCTGTCGGGAATGCGATAGAAGAAAGACACTTGAAAGGAGAGGCAGACCAAAATCATGGAGTTACAAACACACCTCAAAGGAAGGGCACATCAGGAAACGCTTCTCATCCGACAAAATTCAGAGGAATGCCATTGGAGAGCCTGTTGAAGTTGACGATATAACAGGCAAGAAGAAAATGGCACTTGAAAAGATGAGGGACTCTAAGTCAAAGAAAGCATCCCCGTTGGACGAGATATTAGAAGAGGCGTTCAAGGAAGAAGATGGCGAAGGCTTCACCCTATTGAAATCAGCCACAATCTATCCAGTCGAAAGAATGTGGCTTGAGTTCTACGAATACAAGGACATTCAGAAGATTGCCAGAGCACTTGAAAAGCATCTCGAAGAGAAATTAGGTGAGTCTTGCACCATCAACAAGAAAGCGAACAAGGACAATCTAATTTCCCAGATAGAATCCGTTGCTAAGGCTTTCGGAGTTAAGAACATCGAGATTGAGGATTAACGGGTGTTGAAATGGAGAAGAACCAGAGCATCAGAATAAGCAAGATGAGGAGAAGGCTCGGTCTTGAGCCAGAGCCAGAGAAACCAAAGCCGAGACCTCGTGATGGTAGCGGAAAGGGTGTAAGGCTAAGTAAAGCCAGACTGAGCAAAGACAGTGAAACAATCGATAGATTGCATGAGAATGGAGAGATTACAACCACAGAATATCAGAACATCAAGAAGAGGCTTGAAGCACTTCAGAAAGACATCGCAATCCTAAAAGACGGAATGGACGGCAGAGAGATAGGGGTATGTGCAGGTTGCGAGGATAGATTCGATAGAGAAGAACTAATGACCCATCGCAATGGCAGTGATTTACTATGTGAGGATTGCAGGTATCATTGCTACTGGTGTGATGATGTTCTTACAGAAGATGAAGCGTTTGTAACCGAAAGCGGTGAGCACATCTGCGAAGGCTGTATGACGAACTGTCCACTCTGCGACTCCATCAATCATCCAGACGAGTTGGAAGAGAATACCGATACAGGAGACTATGTATGCGAAGATTGTTACAGTCAATGGAAAGAAGAGAAGGAAGAGGAGGAGAGTGAACGGGAAAGAGAGGAAGAAGGGGAACAGGCAAAATACCTGAGAAAAGTCCTTTACATTAAGCAGGTGAATTAAGAAACACGGAATAATCTAACACTCGTTCATTCATCGACCAATTTTTAAAGGCATACCGCATATCCCTGCTCTACTTCGGAGTTGGTCGCTGTGGAGTTTGACGGATACGATATTACAAGGCGTGGCTATTGCTTGATTTGTGGGACGAGATTAATGACTGGAGAGGTTTGTCATGATTGCTATGACCCGACAGAAACGAGAAGGGAATTATGGGAGAGGGTTCTACAGGCGAACCCTAATGATGCAAAGGAGTTGATGATAGCAAGAGAGATACCGAAGGAGCAGAGTAGTCTGATGTCATTCAGATGAAAGGGATGGGAAAAAATGAGAGGCTTGTCGCAAATACTGGACATCAGAAAAAGTCGCACATTTGTCGCACTTTTTGTCGCATATCATAGGGGGTAATCATGCCCCCCCGAAGTTCTCGGAGGGGCAAGGCTTCCAGACCAAAGGACATTGATGAGGCGAAGGAGTTCTTAGAAAGTCGAAAAGGCGAAGAGTTCCATACAAAGTATATCGCTGGACACATCCAAAGGAAGAATAAAGATGACCGTCCATACAAGAGGATATATGATTCTGTAAGGAGAGGACTGGAGAGGCTCAGGGAAGGAGGAGAAGTCCAGTCCGTCAAGAAGGGCAGAGATGTATTCTGGATAATCCCTTCTGCCGAGACAGTTGATGAGCAAGTTCTGGAACTCGAAAGACAACTTGGGGACATCATAATAGACCCCAAGCGTCCACCACCAGAACTCCACAATGTCCATTTCTACATCAAAAAGGAGAACTGCGACAAATTTGAAGTCCCCCTTTCAGACAGGTTGAAAACGCTGTTTAACACCATCGACCCACGCTCAGCCTACCAGAGACTACTTAAAACAGCCAGTGGGAGGGTGTCGCAGATAAGGGGAGGCGTGATGGAATACCATGAATGGAAGGGCAGGACGGTCTGTCTTGAACTCTACGGCACAGGCTCTATGAACATCACCATAAACGCTTCCGAGCACCCACTGTCCATCGAGGACTACCTATTCTTTGAGGAGTGGCTTGATGCCACCCTCAAAGCAAGAACGGGCTACAGTTTCATCGAGTTGCAGGACATCACTACAGTCTGTTGGGAATGGGCAGTAGACAGTCTCCCGCCAGAGAGAATCGACCTCAGTGGCAAATACGCCATCACGGTCAGGCAGTTTGACGGCATGGTGTCCCGACTCTACCTAAAACACTTCAAGGACGGCACAATCAAGGAAAGGATGGAGCAGGTCGTGAACACCGAGATAAAATACGATGAATGGATGCAGGGGAGTTTGGTGCAGATGGCAGGAGGTGTCAACAGCCAGTTCCTCATCCGAGAGTCCTTCGAGCACAAGAAGAACATGGAAGCGATGGCTAAGGTGTTGGAGGCTCAGGGCAACGCCCTCATCACAAACCAGAATGTCTTGCAGAAGCAGGGTAACGACACCGAGCACCTTCAACGCTGTATCGAGAAGATAGCCAAAGACATGAACATCACGCTCCCGAAGAAGCGTAACAGCCTCAAAGAAAAGGACACCGAGCCAGAGAACTAACACTCGTTAGAATTAGGGATTATCCCAAGATTGCAGTCAGTTTTATGGAAAGTCCCAGAAAATTAGGATAATGATAAAATGAACCCGAAGAAAATAAAGGAATGGATACTGTCCCTCCACCGAGAGCCAGACCAAAGTGCACCCATGTTGGCGAAGAAATCAAAGGTAACTCCAGCCACAGTCCGTAATTACATGGAGGTTCTGGAGGAACTGGAAATCGTGGATTCGAGCACCTACATAGAATGCAAGGACGGAAGGAGTTACAGAACCTACCGCCTCAGCATCCCGTTCAAGAAATTTCTAAGAGGGACTGAATTGGTATGAAGAAACTATCTTCAGTAAAGATACTATAGATAGTAAAGACATGGGTTGAGCCAGATGATGAAAGAACGGCTCAGTCACATGACCGATGAGGAGAAGGTAGAGGCTCGAAAGAAAGCGATGAACATGACTGGCAGAGAGATGACCGCAGAGGTTCGGAAGGAGACACCACCGCCCTACTGGGACATCGAGAACAGAAGCGGACAGTGGAAAGATGTATAAGATATGTCCAGATTGCAGTTCCAAGATGCTCCAGTCCCGTAAGGAATGCACCATCTGTGGGCATCGGTTCAAAGAGGAGGAGAATCATAGCCAAAAATCGCTATGAAGAAATGATTGAGACTCGTCTTAAAAGGCATCTTATGGTTAAAGATAGACGCAAAGAGGTATATTAGCCAGTCGCTCTGAATTCCTCTTTATGTCTAAATTTAACCATTATTTGCCTTATATTTAGTCAAGTAAATATTAAGAGTTTGAGAACATTTAAAATACATACAAAAAAAATGTATCTAAAAAAATTATATCTTAAAAAAAATAGACATAATCCATAAGGGAAATGTCGCTATGGAAGGCAACATCCAGATTGGTCTATTATGCAGGGGTATGCTGATAGCCCTACAAAAGCCAGTCATCGAAAATAAGGCTATCGCCCTCTCACAGCATAATAGATTAATATGAGAATCATAAAAGTTTGAGAACAATAAATGGAGGTGAAAAAATCGGAAAATATAGAGTGTATTTCGACCAAGTGAACGCAACCTATTTCGATGTCAGTGCCAGAAGCAAAGACGAGGCACTGAAGAAGGGGAGGAAAGAGTGGAAGGAAAGTCTGGACGGGTTTCACCCAGAAGCCACAGTCGAAAGGCTAAAATGAAGTGCAGTCCAGAGGACTGTGAAATATTCAAAGGCAAGATATTAGCCTGTCGAGATTGTGAGGCGATGAAAAGTGGAGAAATGCGGAGCAAATGTAACACCGAAGAAAGGATGTGAGTTCCACTTCTGCACACTTGAGAAAGGGCACACTGGCAAACATAAATGTCCATGTGGCTTCAAGTGGAGAGAAGGCGAAATTATCTTATAAAGAAAAAAATATTAAATGAAGGAATAGCGATACAAGGCTGATTCAATGAAGAAAGATGTTTTGGCAATGAGGCAGATAGTGGACGAGGTAATGTCCAACCATCCTGAAACGAGAAACTCAGATAAGTTATTGACATTCAAAGTCCTTGAGAGACTGGGCTTGATTACAGACACTGGACACGGCTACTATTTCACGAAGTCAAAGATAAGCGAAATGCCATCCTTCCAGTCCATCAGGCTCGTAAGACAAATCATCCAGAACCAAGAAAAGCGTCTGCTACCCACAGACCCAGAGGTTATGAGGCTACGCAGAATTTATGATGCAGAGATGAAGGACATCCACAAATGGTATGATGATGACGAGGAGAACCCAGACGACCTGATAAACAACTTCGACAGGGACGACAGACAGAGACGATTTAGAGTAAAATAACAACAGTTAAATAATACTCGTCTGATACACACTCTCATGAGGTCTATAAGGGAGAATGTTACATTCTACGGTCAGAGGCTCGGTTTACTTGTTGCTTCAGGAATACTTCTCAGTGTCATGGCACTGGCTCTCTTAGAGGCTGTGGGCATCAAAGTAGTCTGAGGGATAAGTTGAAGGTGCTGGATGGAACGATTGCACTCTATGAGCCGAAGCCAAAGAGGTTCACATACGAGAACTTCAAGTTGATGTTGTATGTGATTCCAGTAATGATGACTCTGGTAATCTATCAATATGTCTGGAGGGACTTGTGAATCATGTTATACATGCCCGACCCAAGACCAATGGTAAGAGCAATCATAGACTGGCAGAATGCGATTACGGGGCTTCTGGATGCAATTGACAAGGCAGGATTGATAGCATGAGGATGGATAAGTTACAACGGGTGTTGTGGTCTATCATGTGCTTAGAGGTCTTTACCATGTTCCACATACCGTTCTGGCAGAGCATCGGGGCACTACCATGACCGAAGATAAGAAATCGAGAAAGGACAAGACTGTTGACGAACTAATCGGCATGGGTGTGCTCTGCGGATTCGGAGGTGTAATACTGTCTGTCATCGTGGCGGTGATGTATAAGAGTGTATTCTGCCACATCATGTCATTCGTGTTCTTCATCACCTTCATAGCCTCAGTGACTCTAATGAAGAGGAGGAAGAAACTTGAGGGAAAGGAAGATGAACAGTGACGGAGACCATGAAAGATGGGTTACATTCGGTGTAATCGCCTTTGTCTTAGCACTCTACATATCTTACCCGTTTTGGTAGGTGACGGACTTTTCGCTTGATTCTGCGAAACAACCGTCACCTGCACCGAAATGCGACAAGGAGAGTCTCGGAAGATGAGGAAAGGGATTATTTCAATTGGAAAAATAGGAAAATCAGGAAAACTTGTCGGAAACCCGCCCTGCTCGGCATTATCGCAATGCCGAAACATTAGCGGAGTAAGTCTTGACATTCTTATATAGAATGTAAAAAGAAAGACACTGGCTACCTTTCAAGAGGGTTGTTTGTTTGACATTACCCTATAGCAACCGTAAACCTTTTTAACACCCTCATCTATTACGGTAATCTAAAGTGTCATGTAAGGGAAAGGCATTGTCATAATGCTCAGACCAACGGGCATGACAAGAATGCAACGGGTGTTGAAAATGCAGAGGCGACAAGGAAATGCGAACAATCGCAAGAAACGGTCAAAAGTTAGGCATAGCAAAGCAGATGCACTTCCCGAAACAGATTTGAGGAAATTGATAGAAGAAGCGAAATCGGAAATTTTCGATGAACTCGTTGTAACTCTATCGGGATATGAAGGTATGAGAGAAGGAGAGATAGCACACATGGAGAGAGGGTGGATTGATTTTCAGAAGGAGGAGATTACTGTTCCAAGTGAACAGCCCTGCCGAGCAATCAAAGGAAAGCCCTGCTCTGAATGTATCAAGAAAAGAGATGGGATTTGGAAGCCCAAGACACTCGAAGGAGCAAGGGTCATACCTATCAGGATTCAAGCAAAGGATGTAATAAGCCGATATTTCAACGCCTTCCGTAGAGTCGGTTGCACACGGCAGACTGTCTACAACCACATCACAGATGTCGCTAAGAGGGTCAAATTGGCTAAGAAAGTCTATCCGCACTCATTGAGGTCTACATCAGCCTCTCTATGGGGGCTTACGGGCATATCTGCCCCGTCCCTGTGCAAAATCATGGGATGGAAGAACATCACTTCCGCACTGCCCTATGTAACGGCTGATACGGACACTGCGTTGAAGGAAGCGAAGGCGAAAGACAAGAAGCATTTCTATGGAGAGGATTGATATGAGTAAGAATAAAATTGAAGGAATGAACCCGAATGTCGATTGCACGACAGAGGGACTTCATGTGGGGCAGGTGTGCGATTACAAGGAAGGTCTCCCTACAGTCATATTGCAGGTCGAGATACTTGGAATTGAAGAGGAGAATAAAGGTCACAGAATCATTTTCAAGATTCTGAAGAGTCCCACAGACCCGAAGGCAGTTGGACAGACATCAAGCATCTGGAATGCTGGAATCGAGGAAGGGGAGCAAGGCTACTACTACGGTGGAATGGGACGCTTCTCCGACAAGGGAACACATGTCAGGGAGGAATAATCATGGTAAAGACTGAGAGAGGGGTCAACATTGACTGGAACAACGAGATTGTAGAACGGGGCTTCAAGCAAGAGGTGGGGCAGTGCTTCGTCATGGACGCTGACATCGAACACCCTGACGGCAGTGAAATGCAGATGAGACTCAACATATGTCGGAAGAGCGAAGATGAATTGACAATGACGGGGGCTATGGAATTTGACCGAGAAGGTCTCACGCAGATAAACAGCACCTACAAGAAAAATCAACCCATGCCGAAGGAGGATTGATTCAATGAGTGGGGAAAAGTATGCGGAAGAGCACAAGAAAGTCAAAGACATCATCGACAGAATGTGCAAAGAGGCGGGTTCAACGGCTGTTGTAATATCCTACATTGGGAAAGAACTCGACATGGACAGCAGGGTTGTCAACGGTCATTTGAGAGTAATGGAGATAGATGGCGTTGGGGAGATAATAATTCAAGGAGACCGCCCACACATCTTCAAAATGCGGGATAAAGATTATTTCTATCAAACCTATCGAAAATGTTTGAAGCGACTCTCAAAGCACCTTATGGGCAGGAAAGCCTTCGACTCTATTGTAGAACACAGTTACGGTGTGCCGATAACTGCGATGGAGTTAGCCAAGTTAGGAAATCACTCCTTGAGAGATACCATGAAGGGGCTTGATAATTTGCTGACTTACGCTGGAGAACTCGTCAGAATAACACAGGTGGGAAATGTAGACCGCTATTACATTCCAAGAATTTACTGTGAACTTCATAAAGCAGGAGGGAGATGATATTATGGGACACTGTGAGATATGCGAACAGGACATCATCGAGGATGGGATTTGTAGTGATTGCGTAGAGGAGGCACAAGAAATAGGCATCAAAATATTGCAGGAGAGGAAAGATAAACCTCAATCCAGCATCGAGGAATACGAGAAGAGCCGTGAGAGGCAGTGTCTGGAGAAGTTAATGGAAATGCTCTACGGCAACAGGCAGATAACTCTCAAGAGCGATTTCGAGAAGCCTTACGAACTAACATTCGTTGAATTGAGCACAGAGAAGGAGGATTACGGGCAACCGCAATCCCAAGTCCACACCCATTGCTCTGTCGATACCCATGAAGAGATGAACCAAGATAGTATCGACATGGCTGTGGAATCGTTCATCAACCACATCATCGGGGATAAGGGCGGTCTGAATTGGCACATGGACTTCGAGAAGGTCAAAGAGCCACCGCACAAGATGGAGGAATAAGCATGGAAATCAAGAAGTTCGAGAAGGTAAAGATAAAATCAACTGGTGAAATAGTCACCGCATTGGCAGAGAATCATGGTCGAGGAATATTTCACTTCAGGAAGGAAGATGGTGAGCAAGGTCTGTTCTTAGGCAGTATTGAGGAAGAGATTGAGCAACTCGAACCCAGACTACCAGAGACAAGGATGGTTGGCTTCAAGATACCGAACCACTACTGCCGACACTATGTAGAGCCATTCGGTTGCAACAAGGACAAGGAACTTCATACATGTTGCATCGAGGAATGCACCATGCCAGATGTATTCTTGGGCATTGACCCGACCAAGCATGTTGAACTGAAGGAGAAGGAGTAAGATGGGAAGGTTGAGCCGTGAAGAGCAGAGGGAATGGGACGAACTCAACATCCCGCCCAGTGCAACGATTGTCATCAAGAAGTTCGAGGACAATCCGAAGCAACTGATACCATTCCACGAGTTCCACCATCTGATAGGATACCCAATAAACTCTGCGTTCAGGTGCGGTGCAATCTGGCTAATGAAAATCAACGATGAATTACATTTGAAATTGACGAAGAAGGGAAAGAGAGTATTGGAACTGATGGAGGTCTGAATATGGTGATAGAAGTCAAGGACGAGTTTGAGGCGACAGTGAAGAGGTTCAAGGTAGAGGAAGAGTTCAAAGAATGGTTCATCCAGAAACTCAGAGCACTGAGAGGCTCGGAATTCCGTAAGGAAGGAGACTGGTATATGGACAGAATCCACGAGCAGGTTTCAACACCCGTTAAAACAATATTCGGCAAGAAGGAAATGAAGGTATGGAAAGGGTTCTGCCACATATACTTCGATGTTGATGAGGACGACCAAAGCGTTCTCTACATCAGAATTCGTGTAAACAAGAGGGAGGACATTCCCTTAGTAGAAAAGATTCTCAAAGACTCGAAATGGGATACAGATGACCGCTTCCATATCACTATAGAGTGGGACTTTGGCTACTCAGAGACCCATAGGAAGGTAGTTTCAGGAGAACTTTAGATGGCAGAAGAGGAGATGAGTATCGAGAGAAGAACCGAACTCATGATGAGAGCCAGTATGCGAAACTGGTGGGAAGTAGTCAAGGATTTGGATATACCAATGCCAAAGACTGTGTTATTTCCCCTGAATAAGTCGGATACCATCGCCCTTCACTGCATGACAGAGAGACCAATTCCCGATAAATTAAAAGAGGACTTGGTATTGGCAGGGGATTCCATAGGTTATCCACTATTTCTAAGGACTGACCAGACATCATGTAAGCACGACTGGGAAGAGACTTGCTATGTAGAGAGCAGGGATGTATTATTCCAGCATATCCACAACCTCATAGATGTCAGTAGCATGTTAGGGGGCATGGGTCTACCAACATATGCTCTGGTATTCAGAGAATTCATACCGATGGACACTCAGTTCATGGCGTTCAAGGGGATGCCAGTCAACCCAGAGAGGAGATATTTCGCTGAGGGTGGTGTCATAAACTGCGTCCATCACTATTGGGTAAAAGGTGCAATCAGGTTCTATGGCAGACCAGAGCCAGAGGGATGGCAGGAGAGACTGTCTCAGATGAACGCAGAGGCTGAGGCAGAGAATCGAAAGATGGATGAATACGCAAAGGCAATTTCCATCAGGCTCTCCAAATGCATCGGTGAGGATTGGTCAATCGACTTCTGCAAGGGCAAGGATGGAGTCTGGTATTTCATTGATTGTGCTCCAGCCCCAATCTCATGGCATCCGTTACACGAAGGGGAGAAAGACCCTGAAATAGAGAAATACGAATCAATATTTGGCGATTTGATAGGAGGGAAGGAAGATGAATAAAGAATACGACTGGAGAAACTTCGAGAAGGACAAGGAGAACGCAATCTTGGTCAGGTGTTTCGGTGTCGATGACGACAAGGTAAGGAACATTGGTGCGGAGAAGCCCGTTCAATTATGGAGAAAAGGTAAGTTCGTAACCGAAATGACCAAGACTGTGGAAATTCTCAACGAGAAGATTGGGAAGGGAATATGGCAGAACTACCCTCTCGTTGACTATTACGATGCCTGTCCCGTCTGCGGGAAACTGATGAGAGTCCAAGCAATCAGGGGGACAACTTGGTTAGCCTGTTGTTCTAAAGATTGCTATACAACATATGTTGATGAGCACCCAAATATGTTCTTCAGGGATGAGCAGGAGGAGAGCCAAGATGATAAATAAATGCGGTAAGACAGTAAATGCCGAGAATGTTGCTGGACTACTTGTGCACTCATTTAAAATAAATGAGAATGGAAAGCACGAAAATGATTTCATTCACATATGCGAACTTGAAGAGGGTCATGAGGGAAACCATGTTTGCAGTTGTGGAGTAGCATTCCCAGATGAAGAGGTTCTGAATGAAATCCAACTGGAGAACCTGAAGGCAAAGCACCAGACTCTCTTGAGGCAGGAGATGAGGCTCAAGGATGAGACAATAGAGATGGAGAAGAAGTTGGACGACAAGAGGAAAGAGATTGGGGTTATCAGAGATAAGATTCAAGAATTAGTCGAGGAGGAATGAACATGTCTGAAAAGATTTCAATAGAGAGGCTACACGAATTGATGAGAGCCGACAAGTTCTGTCGGGAGATGGGCTTAGACCTGCGTAGAGTGAAGGAATTCGATGGGGAGATACTCAAGGCAGTCTCTAACGCTTTAGTCAAGAAATACGGGCACAAGATAGTCTCTAACAAGGAAATTGGAGAGATGGTCTCTCTGATGATGGATTTGGAGAGCAAGTATCGGGAACTCTTGGACGACAAGGACAAGCCCTCAGCCTATCGCACACTGGAGCAGGAAATCCAAGACCTGTGGCGAAGCAGGAACATGGAAGTAAAGCAAATAGAGGTTAAAGGTCTCGAAGGCAACGATATGCAATGGTGTATCACTGCCGATACCAAACGAACACCCGTTGAAATGGAACAAATGATAGAGTCCTACACACTCACGCTGAAAGTCGTAAAGGTGAATGTCCCAGAGAGCAAACCTTGTGCGTCATATAATGAAGGCTTCGCCACACCGAACCCCGACTACTTCGATGACTGCCTATGTTTGGGTTGCTCGTTCTTCTTTATCTGCCAAGATTTGAAGGTCAAACAAATCAGTATTGATAGGATGGGATAAAATGCAGGATGTAGAGGCACAGATTGAGAGAGCCAGAAACCCAGATGTCCAAGACCTATGGGACAGATATGTATATGAAATGAAAGACTGGGAGACTATAGGTATCAAGGGATTCTTGGAATGGCTGAATGAAAACGGCTTTGTAAAACTGAGAGGAAACAAACTCGAAGCCACAGTTCTGCCGAATGGAATGACCTTCATGCAATGGAAGAAAGCCAGAATAAGCCTGAAGGACAGATTCATAAGGAAAGGGGGATTCATCGGTGCGTCCATTGGAATTCCTGTCACGGTTTTCATCTTCTACAATAATACAACACACATACTGGGAATCATATTGATAGGTCTCATAGGGGGTCTCGTAGGGGCGATTGTTGGGGCATTCATAGGAAGTTGGATTGCAGACCTCAAGAATTGGCGAAAGAACAGAAAAGCCGAATACGAGCAATACAGGAAGGGAGAGTGATACATTGTCCAAGAAGAAGAAAGGTTGGTTCGTTGCAGTCCCGTTGACCCCTCATCTGAAATGCCCCTATTCATGGGAAGGGACGGTAGCGGGGAAAAGAATGTGCTCCCACCATAAGAACAATAACAAACCCTGTGAACACGACAGTTGCCCAATAAGAAGAACATTAAGGTGGGGTAAGCCAGAGGAGGAGAAAAAGGGCTGTTCAGTGACCATGTTCACCAACAATATAGAATATTTGGAGAGGATGAACGGGAAGAAGGTCGTAAAGCCTGAGATAGTTAACGAGATGTTAAATTTGCTTGGCGAAGTCGAGAGACTCCACGCCTCACTTCCAGATGTAACGGATGTTGAAACCCTATACTGTCCCAAATGCAAGTCAGAGCAGGAGATGAGTTACGATGGCAACTATACCTGTCAGAAATGCGGATATAGTTTCGCAGGAAACCCCCCAGAAATCAGAGCCGAATTGAAGGCAGGGGAGGAGAAATAAGATGGCTAAGAACCCATGCAGAGGGTGTGTCCGTGTCGGATTCAAGAAGGAACGCAAAACTCGTGTTAGAGGCGAGTTCCTTCCGATACCGATGAAGCGTTGCCATGTTTGTATCCGAAACCCGAAGGTCAGGGCGAAGAAGGGCTGGAGCAGTGCCTTCTGGCTTAGATACAAGGACTACTACTTGTCTAAGGAAGAGTTTACTCATGACAAGGCATACCGAAGGGGCATGGGTGCAGTCTGCGATGACGGTCACGGTGGCAGGTTGCTACATCACAACACCCGTTCAAGTTATACAAAGAGAGAACGCAAGTTCCTGAAGAAGCGTGGACACGCACTAAGGAGGCAATAATATGGCAGACTGGAAATGCGGATACTGTGGAGCATTGAACGATGAGAGGACATACAAGAACAGGTGCAGGGTCTGTAACAGGAGCAGGGAAGAGCATGAGATAAAGCCAAGAGGTAGATAGCATGGGAAAGAAGTGTAAGCACAACGCATTGATAAAGCGATTTCAGGGGCAAGGCAAGTTCGGGGAGCAAGAAGGCTATTGCTCTCAACAATGCAAGAAGATGGTGAAGGTATTTGTGCCGAAACCAAAGGAAGATGAACTGAGCCAGTGTCCGCACTGTCTTTGCATGACCAAGACGATTGCTGGAAAATGTCTCAAATGTAAGAAGGAGAAGTGATTCAAATGGGTGGAAGATACATAGTAACTGGTGCTGAACTTGGGATATTGATTGCAACGCCAGACCAATCGAGGAGGTCAGAATTGGTGGATGAAATAATCGCAAAGGGATACCTCTGCGATGACATCCCAATCGAAGAACTGGTCAAGCAGTTGAGACCACTCAAAAGAGAGGAATACATCATTCACATGATGGCTCTCATGCTCGGAGACGACATAGAGGTAGATGGGAAGATGGTCAGGAGTCTGAAATGTTTTGACGCTCAGCAAATGCTATTCATAATAATGAAGAGGCTTGAGGAACAGGGCATCAAGTTAATCATTCCATATTATTGGTCAACACATGGAATAAGGATAGAACTCAACCAATTGGTAGAGATGTATCCGAAGATAAAATGGACTTGCTACAAGCACGAGTTTGAGAACTGCCCATATAAACTGGAATGCGACTTCAAAGGTAAATACATGGGTCAGAAACAAGAGATAGTTAAAAAGTCTCAAGGCGTATGGGAGGGCTGTGGTCACAAGGTAAGGGCAGTCATTTTGGACAACAACCCATTTTCTGTGTCGAGTCATCTTGGTTATCTTGAGAACAATCCAAAGAATCTATGCCATGAATGTTGGCTGAAGGATAATGAGGAGAAGTGAAATCATGGTAAATGCAGAGGAAGTAGCCAAAGTCAACGCTGAGGCAATAATCGGGAATGTGAATCTCATGTATCAAAATAACACTGCAAGAAGATATTATCTGGCTCTCTTGGATGGGCTGAAGCCAGAGTTGGTAAAGAGAGGCATCAGGATAATCGTAGATGAGGTGTGAACATGATAGTCTATCATAACTGTCCAGAAAATCAAATGCGACTCTTCGATGAGCAGAAGGAGTGGGACGGCAAAGGAGGTGGAATCGTGGAGTTCAATACTGACGCAGAAGGCAATACGATTGCCGTCTGTCGAGATTGCGGACTGGTAATACCATCTGACGAAATGCCAAAGACAGTCCCTATAACAGCAATCCAACTATCAGAAGAAGAGATATTTGAACTCTGGGACACAATCGTATGGGTCTTGACTGAGCCAACAGAATTCGATGATGAAGAGCAGAATCGAGTCTTGGAAGGTATAAGGAAGAAACTAACAATCGTTGGAAGCGAAATACCAGAACAAGAGCAAACCCCAATTAAGGTAATCTCAATAAAGGACTTCCAGAAGAGGATGACGGAATCAGATAGAGTGACTGGAGTGGAACTATGTTGGAACTATAGTTCAATGCCAAAGAAGATTCTCATAGAACTCGCAAAGGACAAGAAAGTAGTCGAGAAGATGTATGAGAAAGCACTTAAGAACCCCATGAGAATTCCACATCTGATACAATCTGCAACCCTATTGCTGATGAAAGAGATGAACACAGACTGTCTGGAACTGAGAAGCGATGAAGGTCACATAATAAAGATAAAGGTAAAAAAACCGAAGGAGGTGGAGACTTAATAGCGAGGTAGGATAGCATGGTCAATTCCATCAGGCTCATAATAGGATATAGTCAGTAGGTTTCTGCCCTGAATCCTCCACTGGCATGTTCAACAAAATCAAGGTATTGGGTTCACCCCGAACTTAACACCTCCGAAAATATGAGATACCTGAATAGCAGTGGTTCAAATCCACTCCTCGCTATAGGTGGTTTGGCGATGACGACAGAATGGAGAACTGACGCTTGGCTAAGCGAATGATGAAGAGGTGAACCGCATAGCCAAACCATCACCAATATTGGACTGAGGTGAAATATATGGAAAATGAAGAAATTCGGAAACTTGTGCTTGAGAAAGGGAACGGGCTGAAAATCGGCAGTTGTGACAACATCCGAACAGATGATGAAGATTCCATAGTAACTCTTCACACCTGCCGAATCGGTAGTCAAGACTTCGATGTTGATGTCGTGACAGTAGACAAGGAAAGCGGACAAAGGACAGAGAAAGGCAAACTGGTCATTCGGGACGGTCAGATAACAGAGTGAAATCGCCTATAGGAGTTGGTCAGATGAGGAAATTAAACACAAATGAGACGCACCCTGAATACTGGAAGTTCCACGAGAAGAGGCTCTTGGCAGAGGTCAAGGAACTCGGTCTAAAGGCAGACTTCCTGCACACCCGTAGCACCAGAGTTACAGAAAACAAGAAAGGAGTATCCATTGATGTCCCAATGCCACGACCCTTTGCCGATAGACCAGACAGGTTCTATACAGACATTACAGGGGCATATCTCTGGACAGAGGAAGAACTGGAAAGGCTTAAGGAATTCAAGAAAGAGCACCCCGATGACGAGAGCAATGTATATCAACCAGTAGCGGAAGGTAGAGCATACTGTTCCCATCTGGACAACTTCAGCAAAAGGATTGGCAGAACCATCGCCCTCGACAGGGCATTGGAGTCTTACCGTGAGAAAACCAAAGAACAGGGAAATAACTAACACCCGTTGAAACGGGGGGATTATATGACAGAAGCAAAGAGCAAGATACTGCTCTGCCCTCACTGTGGAGCAGAGACCTCTCATACCGTAGAGGAGACCGAAGGAAGTGTAATGAACACTTGTAGCCAGTGCGGTCAAGGTCATGGTTATATGACCTTCGGGATAGACCCCAATTTCGGTCAGATGTTCACAGAAATGGTTCGCCAGAGGGCTTGGTGGGAATGCGAGAGAGATAAAGCAAAACTGATGCTCTTGGAGTCCCTGAAGGGAATCACAGGGAAACAAGCAGACGACATCATTGATGGTAGGATGAAACTCGTCACTGTAAACAGAGGGACAGTCGAAAGCGTGGAGGACAACTGGACACCGCCATATGAAGAGATGGAGACCGCCAGAGCATACATAGAGGAAACCCTGCTATTCTGCAAGGTTCACACGGAGAGTTTCAATGAAGAGAAATCGTGTTTCCAGACGGTAAATTGGGCATGGGCAGATATGCTACCCAAAGGAGACAAACTCTTTCTGATGAATGAGTCTGATGCTATACGAGACCTGATGAAGCGGAACATCTGGGAAGCCAAAAGTAGAGCCTACACACTGAGGAAGGTTGCCCATGACATGATGATAGCGAACTCTGGAGATTTCAAAGAGAAGAGACAGAGGGCTAAGGATAGAGAAAAGGAAGAGCGTAGCGATACGATTCGTGGGTCTGTTCTGGATAGGGTCTATGATGGTGCAAAGCAGATGATTGAGAACTCAGACTTAGACCCTGAAATGAAAGAAAGGATGATACGCATCAATGAAGGTCAAAAACAGAGAATGAAAGAGGGCGAGACCAAGATTGTCCCTGATGCTCATTACGACTTCGACACTGGTTGGCTCGATAGGAACGGCATTTACTACGGTTGCGAAGTCGGTCAACACATCAATCTCGCTCAGGAACTGGCTAAACGATTCGTCAATCCCAAGACCAAGAACGGTGAGAGAGATTTAGAGGTCGCAGGTTGGGTCAAGTGTTCTGACAAGCGTTGGTATTATGCTCCAGACGATGACCTGCCCCTGAATGAACTTCAATGCAAGGTTCTTGAGGAATGGGCAGAGGTTTGGGCTAAGGATGGCAAGATAAAATGGAATGGTCGTATGGTCAATGTCTATGAGGTCACAGCCACTAAAGGCGAAGTGGAGAAGTGGTAAGATGGGAAGGGTTAGAATCAGAGAATCAACGGCTGTTGCTTTGATTAGAAAGGGCATATGCGGAATAGACGACTTTGAATGGGAGGACAATAGCCAGAGACAGAGCCTCATCAACGAATTCGGAGGGATTTGAAATGGGCAGAGTCTATCAACTAAGGTGTCAAACCTGCCATGAAAAGATTGATTGGTCGGACAGGGAAGGCGAGGATTTCAGTCAGCACATGGATAGAATTACAGAGGAATCCGAAAATCTGGATGAGACATTCTTCTTCGATGAGGCGTTCAACAATTGCGAAGAGTTCGACTCAGAGAAGGATAAGCCACTTGATGTCCAGAAACTGAAAGCATGGCTCGACAAACATGAGGGTCACACAATAATATTTGGATGGTGATAAATTGTCAGAAAAGATACTATTTTACTCAAGGAAGAAGGAATATGGCTTCCTATCAAACTTCGAGCCATCACTGATGATAATTGATGGTAGAAAATACAAGACAAACGAACACTATTATCAGAGCCAGAAGGCAATTTCTGAGGAAATAAGAGAGTGGATTCGCACAGCCCCGACACCTTTCTTGGCTATGAGGGGTGGGCGTTCCTTAAGAGCATGGGAAATCGAACAGAACTGGGAATCAATGAAGGAAGTCATCATGCTGAAGGGACTGAGGGAAAAGTTCAGCCAGAACTATCCTCTCCGTAAGAAATTACTGGACACTGGCGATGCCACGCTTCATGAGGACAGCCCAAAGGACAAGTATTGGGGAATCAAAGGCAAAGACAGGCTTGGCAAACTTCTAATGCAGGTCAGAGACGAGATTAGGGAAGGTAAACTACCCCTGAAGGACAAGAGTTGTTCTCTCTGCAAGAAAGAACCAGAAGAAGGGCAGATATGTGGGCGTTGCGATGATTTCAATCATTTTGAGCCAAAGGAAGGAGTGATTTAGATGCCAAAGAAGAAAGTAAAGAGAAAACGCTGTTATAACTGCGGGAGCAGTCGAGTGAAGAAGAACATGAGATATGACCCCTCAAAGAAGAAGTGGCTTTGTATCGACTGTTCAGAGCACAAGTCCTCTACGGAGGCAATGAGAGAGCACAAACCAAGCCTACCACCACCAATCGACTTCACACCGTTAAGGGAGCACGAAGTCGCAAAGAAGCCATGTCCATCTTGTGATGGCACTATGGTTGACAAGGGGGGCTTCTGGAAGTGCGTGAATTGTGGAGGCTTCACAAGACTCAGCAACGGATGAGATTTAACGGGTGTTGATTTGAAGGAAAGCGTCAGGGTTCGGAAGTTGAGGCACAGGATGGGTATATACAGAGGTATCGAGCAACTGCCCTTCTTCTTCCCAGAATGCGTTGAATTCAAGGATGGGATGTGCCAGAGGACTATAGAATTCTATGGACTGCCAGTGCCGTGTGTTTGTGATGGGATGACTGGCAGATGCGAAGCCCAGAACCCCATCTATAGTAACCTCTGGCATAGACACCCCAAATACAGAGCATCCCTGAGTTATCGACAACTTCAGAGGTTTGCCGAGTTTGTTGAGAGAGAATGTGAAGTCTCGATAAAGAAGAACCAATCCAAACCAGACCTTAGAAGAGATATAATGAAATCCATAAGACATCAATTGCTCTTCAATAGTAAACTTGAGAAGGTCGAGATGAGGTATGGCACAATCACATACTACAGGAACAAGACTGTCGTAACCTCAGAATGCATTCTCAGGGAAAGATTGTTGGAAGATTACATGAAAGATATGAGGAAAGTGCTGGACGATACATTTGGCAAGAACGAGTGCGGGATGAACTACGATAAATATTCGGGGGAACTGACCGTCTGGAAAGATGGTGCAGTAATCTTCAGAGTCAAGAGCGACATCTTGGAAAGGGAAACCCCATTGTCTATGGACAAGGCTATGGTTATGGATATTCAAAGCCAAATGATAGAGCAGGTCATGACGGTCATGGATGCTATGAAGGTGAAAGCATGAAAGAGACAGAGGAAATAGACTTCAGCAAATACCCAGACGCTGTAAAATGTGGGGTATGCGACCACTATCTAACTCTCGGTGAGAGATGCAGAAACGACATCGTAGAAGAGGGCAACACACTCTTTCACAGAGCCTGTCTGAAAGGTGCGAAAGCATATCTGAAGAAGAGACAAGGGGAGGGATACCAGATAGACCTTCAGACGATAATCGAGATGGCTCAAGAGTTCGAGTGTTGTCCTGATTGCGGGAACACAGAGTTTCCCGATACTGTCCATTACTGTCCGAAATGTATGACCCGCATATCTACTCCAGAGGATGCAGTATGGTTTGCTAAATATCTGGAGAACAAATTCAAGAACATACCTCACTGTCCGCAATGTAATAAGAAGATGAGGCTGAAGGGAACAGAGGACGGGCTGAAGGCATATGGCTGTGATGATTGCGACATCATAGACTGGTTCTGTGGTAAATGTGGCATGGAGAAGAGCCTTTGCAGTTGTAAGGAGGCAGAGTAATGGATAATAGATGCAAAGCAAGGAATTGCATTTGGAACAATCAAAGCAACCCAGAAGGTTGCGACACAGGGGCTACTGTCTACATTGACGAAGATGGGAAATGCAGTGGCTTTGAGACTAAGGAGGAATGAAAATGGGAACACTATATGTATTCGTAAACATAGGAGACAGGAAATATCTCGACCTTCCCGCAGGGAAATTAGCCGAGATAAAAGGATGCCAGATGTGTAAGGACATGATAGCACAATATCTGACTGGGTTTTACTCAGGCGGGAGTAGTGCCGACATCTGCTTCATAGAAAATGTGAGATTCTACGACAAATTGAACAAAGAGCATGAGTTTGAGGACATCACAGCAGATGTTCTATTCGACATGTTTGAGGATGGCTATCAGCCTAAATTCCATCAGTTCAACTGGATATACAAGAAATTCGAGGAAAAAGGACGGCTAAAAGACCTTACAAGATGGTTCGAGGAATGGGACAAGAAAAAGAAATAACGGGTGTTAGATTGAAGGGAACAATGACCTTAGAAGAAGCACTGACTGAAATGGAGCGAAACACCTTCGAGTTCACAGAAGAGAGAAGAAATCACTTCATCAACCTATGGAACATCTTCCAGAAGAACAGAGCCAAAGGCATCTACACAGAAGGGCACATCTTCCACAACGCCAGTGATAAGGACTTCGTTCTGACACTCTGTATTGAATTCAATGACCTGTTCGTTAACATATCAAGAATGGAAGCCAGTAGCGACAGAAAGATATGGAGAATGTTTCACGAGAAAGGTCATCTGACAGATAAAGAACTGAAGAAAAAAATCAACCAAATCAACTATCGGCTGAAGAAGAAAACCGAGATACCAGACAGATTCGATAATGAACTAATCAAGATTGCAAACATAGGAAACTGAAGGAGGAAAAAATATGGCAGGTAAAGACGGAATAGACTTCAAAATGGAGAAGCAGGACATAAAAGTAATACAGAAAGAAGTGAAAGTAGGTGAGTGTAAGGACTTCAAGATACCTCTACCGCCCCACAATCAAGTGATTAGGGGCTGTAAAATATCAGAGGATGTCATAGAAGCCACGCAGATAAAGATAGACAAGAAAACGAAGGAGGAAACAGCACTATCGAAATACAGATATGAAAAGAACAAAGGAATCAAGAAATTAGAGGTATGAAGGAGCGTGATGACATGGCTGAGGGCGATAAAACAAGCATCACCATCAAGAAGGGGTCAACTGAGCGTCTCAACAGTCTCAAGAGGAAGTTGTCATTCGAGAAAGACAAAGATTTATCTATCGATGACACAATACAGTTCCTCTTGGATTACTACGAAGAGAACTCCAAAAATGTTGAAGAAGAGGGAGAGCCAGATGACAAACCCGAAGATGAGGATGAAGAGGAATCTCCGTTTGAAAAATTCGGAGACGAAGATAAGGAAAAGAGAAAGAAGAGCAAGTAGGGTCTGGGGAATTGAATACAAACCTCGTGGTCATCTGAGGAAGTGGAATATGGTGTGTTCCTGTTCCATGTGCCGAGACCAGAAGTTCAAAGACAAGGGCTTTAGCAAGTCTCGTAACAGGGAACTTAGGTTCAGACTATCCACATGAATATTCCGCAACCGATGATATAACCAAGCGGTGAGCCAATCCAAAAGGAAGGTGCAGGATGGATGCTGAAGATTGCTTCATGAGGGTAAAGTGGGTCTCAGAAGAAATAGAGTGCACTCCAGAGGAACTTATATCTGCGATAGAATGCAACATCACTCATGAAGAAATTAAAGCCCAAATAGAAGCAATGAGGGGAGATAGCAAATGACCCTGATGGCAATCTGTGGTCTTGGGTATGACGAACTTTGCGATAAGATAAAGAAAGGAACATGCCCTGAAGCACACAGAATAGGAGTAAATCCAGATAACCTGAATTCTTATGCTTTAGTTTTCAGAAACGGAGGAGTCACATACTGCTACCAGAACTACTGTAAACATCAAATGGGTGTATGTGAGATTAAGTTCGATTGGCTAACCTACCGACTCAACTTGACCGAAAAGGAAGAAGCATTTCTGAAGAGAATGGGTTGGGACTTTCTACTCGATGAAATATGGGTGAGGGCGAATTCGTTCTATCCAATCTCAGGTGGAATAGAGGACTATTATGAAGGGACAGTTCCTGCCAGACCATTCGGTATGTTTGCAGAGGAAGGAGACATCATAGTATATTATGAATATGATGAAGGCGGGGGAAAGAGATTCTATGATGCCCCAGACGGATTAAAGAGTGCAAGGCTTCGCAAGATGGCAATCAAACTAAACACGCTGAAATCTTCAGAGGACGAAGAGTTCTGGTCAGATAGGTTCTCAGTGGTCGAGCAATACGAGGTGGATAACGCAGACAACTGTTATCCGTATGGGGTAATAATAAAGCACCCAAAGAACACCCCGTTCAACCTACTGGAATATACCTATCAGAAGAACCTGTTCGGCAAGTTTACACACATCATGAGACACGATTTAACACCAGATGACTTAATGGGGATAGCGAGGAAACTGGGTTCTGAGAATTATGAGGCTATACTGAAGAAGCCAGAGATTGCGGAGACGATATTCAGAGAAGGAAGAATATACCTTTCATCATTTCACCCAAACCAACACAGGTTGGAATTAGAAGGAGTTGATATAGTTGGTCAGACAGATTGAAATATCATGTAAAAGGTTCAAGGACTGCGACCCAGACGGTAAGCCATGCAAACTCGTGGAGACTATATTGGAAAACCTCGAAAGAGGGGATGAAGTCTGGTGCGGTTCTGGAATCATAGAGAAGATAAACTGGACAGATAGATAGGAGTTGGTCAAATGTCGAAAGAAAGAATGATACTAATAACCAAGAAGGAATGCAAAAAATGTGAGTATGTGAAGAGCAAGATACCAGAAGGGATGGATATACTCATGCTTGACGCTGAAACAAAAGAGGGCATGAGTTATCTGGCACTTGCCGAAAGCATAGGGAAGCCTATGCCCATACTCTTGAAAGAGAATGGCAAATTCGAGCCAGATAAGGTCGAAGGTGCTATTAACATCAAGAATGCAATTCTGGATGCTTGGAAGAATAACGGTTGAAGAATACCCAGACAGGTAAAGGGGGTGCAGTCATCAGAGCAGAGATAGTGGAAATCAAATCGAGGAAGGTCAAGAGGAAGGATGTAGACCTGCCCAAGAGAGTAGAGTTGATAGCAGAGAACAAGGACGAGGAAATACTATTGTCCTACATAGTGAAGATGTCCAGCGTTGACGCATTCAAACCGACAATGAAGAAAATGCAAGAAATGATACGGGAAGGAATCTTGGAGCAGGATGGTAAGGAGTGGAAGTTCAACATGCATAAGGTAATGCAGGAAACCACCCCAGACATAATGTTTGGATAGAAACAACGGGTGTTAGAACACTTACGGTGATGTCCAGTTCCGATTTATATACTTATGAAATCATAGGAGAATAGCAATGGCAAAGCAAGTAAAATACTGTCAAATCTGTAAACAATTCCATGCTGACGGGATGTGCGAAGGCAGTCCAGTCGGGGTAGTAAGATACCAGAGGAAGAGTCCACAAGAACTTGACACAATGAGAAAGATATTCGAGGATAAATTCGATGATAAATGCCTTAACATAAAGGAGACCAAGAAAGCCTATGTATTCAAGTTTACAAATAGGCGACCATATGTAGTTCCAAAGGAGAAGAACTGATGAGCCAGAAGAATGTGGTAATGTATCATGATACCACAATAGACCACCTCCAAGAGATATTGATGAAAGGACTTAAGGCTCAGAAGCCATTCAAGAGGGAAAGGAAACCAAATGGTGTATATCTGACGACATCCAGATTCAGATGGATGTTCTGGGCTACGGATAGGCATGTATACATCGAAACCATGAAGGACTGCGAGAAGATACCGCTTGGAGTAGAAATCAAGGTTAACACAACTGGTCTTGAAGTTGTTCCAGATGGGACATTCGGATACGCAAAAGACGAAGATAAGGTAGAACCAGACAAAGACTTCATATGCCTTCAGGACATATCGCCTGATAGAATTGTTGAGGTCTTGGTGGAGAAGAGGACAGACCCAACAAAGTTCGGGGGGTTTGAACCGATAGACATTCAAGAATATATAACGGGTGTTGAAAGTGTCTAAGAAAAGTTCAACAGCAATCGCATCAGAGAGAGAAGCACTCAGGGAAAGTCAACTAAAGGAGGAAGGCTGGATAACCACCAGAGTAACCAAGAAGAGTCGTTGGTCAGAAGGCAAGGACTTCTTTGGGATAGGGGATATAATAGCCCTGAAGCCAGACAGGATAAGGATTTGCAATGTATCAAGTTATAATGCATATGGCAAAGTAGAGGAAATGGTTATTTGGCTAAGAAATAACAAAGGTAAGATTCCACCGAATGTTGAGGTAGAAGTCTCTGTCTGGAAGCCCCCTTCAAAGACGCTTGGTGAGAGGTTCATAGTTACCCTAATAACACAGGATGAGGTCTGATGATAAAGGAAGGTAAGTTACTTTGCGATGATTGTGGGCATCAGATTAAGGCACTACGGGGCGATAGAGCCTTAGGCGAGGCAGGAGGTTGGACGGACTATAGAACGGCTCAGAAGCATATCTGTATGACCTGTAGCGACAAGAAATGGGATGAGTTGTGGAAACAAGCCGACCCCTGCGGTCAATGTGAGACACAGCCTTGTGAGAGGGGTAGGGACTGTTGGTGGAATCCTTCCTTCGGCACTTGGTATCCTTATGAGACTTATTTTGCGGAGAGAGTTAAGAAGCCAAAGGCAAGAAAAGAAAAACCGCAGATGAAATTAAAGATAATAGGAGGAAAAGCAGATGACATTAGAGCATCCAGAGAAATTGAAAGCCATAAGTTTCGCATGGACAACCCCATCAGTAGTGGCAGAGAGGAAAAGACACACCCGTAGGTTCTGGAAGCCACACTATGCTAAGAGGTGGCACAAAGGCGACTTAGCGTGGGCATTGTCCCGACAGTATCAATACGGTGGGGAACGGGTAGCAATAATAGAGATTCAAGAAGAGCCATACGAGGAAAACCTGAAGGTCTGGGATAAAAGAGAAGAGGAATTCTACGAGTTAGAGGGGTTCGGATTCTTAGATGACAAGAAAATCGCTCCAGCAAATGCCCTGTCACCCCTAATGCAGATGACTCATTGGTGGCTCGATACTTGCGAAAGCCCGTTTGTAGTCGAATTTAAGCCACGCAAGATAGATGAAGAGATGAGAGAGAAATACACTCAGCCAGAGGTAATCAAGAATTGCCGTGAGAACCTGTTCAAGAGCCTAACCGATATGACAATAGAAGAATATGTAAAGGCGGTAGCATGAGCACACAGAGAAGAATTACGATTGAAAACATCACTGACCCAGAGGAAGCGGAAAAGGTCGAAGAGAGCCTGAAAGTTGCAAAACGCAACTTAGAGGATGAGATAGAGGTTGACAGGTCTAAAGCCAGAAACACAAGATATTACAAAGAAGAGTGGGATTGCGTCCCAATCAAGATATTCTGCATCCCGCATGGCTCAATAGAAGATAAGAACCTGACGCTTAAGATTGTAAGCATATTCGACCTTTCTGAAGTTGCTGAGGAACTCCCAGACCCACACGCTCTCGAAAGGGAAATATCTCATTGGAACAATCTTCTGTCGAAAGCACTTGCCTCACTTGTATAAAGAGAAAGGGGTGGGCAGTGATAATGCCTATCATTCGTCAATGACTGGCATAGGGACTCATAATCACAGTGCCCCAGACTGAGGTATACCTATTATTCTGCCCACTGGTCAGACCGTTGACCGATTAATATATAAAACACCCGAACTATATAAAACTAACGGGTGTTACTTTTTACCCTGTTAGACGCATAGAAACGCATAGCAGGGGCAGGGGAACGGGTTCGTTGCCCCTGTGTCTCAACCGTTAAGACAGTTTAGACATTTTAAGCCAGACGACTCTCAAAGAAAACAACACCCGTTACTTTCTTCCGTGAATGAGCAAATATATGCTCACTAAGACCCTTAGACGGGGGCATCTTCTCCGCACATACGCATGACACATACGCACATGCAAGTCAATATGATAGCCATCCCTGAGTCCTATCGTATCGCTCTGGCTCTCTACCTTTTTTGACTAAGGCTCTATTTCTCAATCGATGAGACCTTCGATGATGTCGTCTAACCCATGACTTTTCTTTATCGAACCAGTTCGGCTCGTATTTCCTGATAGTGCGTGACATCTCAGAGCGTCATTTCACCTGCCTAACATCGACTGACTGAACTGGATGAACCTCTAATACAATCTCCTTCTGACTTAGTGGGTAGCCTATTTCCTGCCTCATTTTGGGCGTAATCGGGCAAACTATCTCTATCATTTCTGGATTGCCTAAACTGTCTATGTTTTTTTGTATGACCCTACAGTTCTCATACGGTTCATAGTCCATTCAATCCCTCGCCAGTGCCATGTATAGGACTGAGAAGAGGAATCCAATCATCGTTGCGACAGTCCAACTGAAATCCCAACCGAACAATTGATTGCCGATGTAGAGAATTATTCCCCCGAAGAAGATGAATATAGAGAACATGAACAGAAAAATGATAAGCATTGCAACAGCCAGACTGCCCACCAAAACGGAATCATTAGGCAAGAACTGAATAACAACCAATGTGAGGATTGAAAAGACTGCAAAGAGCATGAAAACAGACTCAAGCATAGGCTCTGCAACCGTCATCATTAAGAGCATATATATCAAGCCAGTGAAGAGCAACATTGCAGACACTCTGCTGTGATTCCTTGCAGTGTCTCTCAGGAAAGATGGTCTATCATAAGGCGATGCTCTGGCTCTTGATTGTCTCTGGATTTTCACTTGCCTTTCTGCTTGACTTCGGTGAACAATCTCGTAATCGTCCATTCTATTCCTCACTAAACGAAGTCTAAAATTCATAAGAAATATAATAAGTTTCCGAGCAAAAAATTTATCAAACGAAATATTTTTAGGATTGAAGCCCATATTGGTATCGGTAATATGGCTGAAGAAAAGGGAGTCCCCAAGAGGGATGGTTCAGGCAGAGGTAGAAGGCTAAACAGAGGCAGAGGCGAATGCGACCCTCCCGAAGATAAAGGAATTGGTGCTGGACAACCAAGACCTCGTGGCAGGGGCAGGAACAGAAGATATTAATAGAATTCTCAATTGAAAAAACTATTAATACTCGTAAATCGATACCTATTAGAGACAGTAAGGCATAGAGAACTTGACTCTCATTGTCTCTGTCAGTTAAAATTGAAATAAAGCCAACGATGGAGTGGTTGGAGCGAGTCCGAAGTAACGGTGTGCAGGACTGAGAAACTGCCGTGAAGTAAAAGGAATTCCCAACTCACGATGAAGTCAGGGCACTTTACTTTGAGGGACGAAGATGAATCCGCAATTCTGGAAAAGGGCGATTCTTGGTTGGGTTGTAGTATTGGCAATCATTGTCGCATGGGGCTTTATCTCAACAGACCCGTCAAGTTATCAATTAATCATATCTCTTGTGGCACTCGTTATCTGGGTTCTGCTTATTCTTGTATGGTTCATTGCAGAGGATACACAATTTGATATTCCAGAACCAAAGGAAGAGCCAGAATGGAGTTATGTATACAAAGGAGACGACACTTCGGGTTCATCAGGGAAGGCAATAATGTGGCTATTATACTTGTTAGCCATGATATTAATCGGCTTAGCAATCTTATCCCAAATTTAAACATCAGGATTACCTCCCCCCTTTTTTTTTATTTCCACCTTGTAATTAAAGGCAATCCTGTGGAGGACACCCGAAGGAAAGAAAATATAAATAAATTTCGATAGATAGACTTATATTATTGTTTCACATTATCTCTCGTTGCTCAGAACATGTTTGAGGGTTTGGAGATTACACCCAGACCCTCAGCATCTCCAACCATCAAGATAAACTCTTCCCCACTTGGGCGAGGCTTATCTCTCTCCAACCTGTTGGTCTCCAGCCAACAAACGCTTCGCCCTTTTTACTTAATTAGATTAATATTTTTTCAATGAAAAAATTATATACTTGTAATGCATAGGGGTTGGCAAGAAGCGGTGCTTGATGCTGTGAGGTTCTGGTTAGAGTGCATCCATCCCTCTATACTTTTAAACCTCTCTGGGGCAAGGCTTCGACAAGACCAACTCCGAAGGGGGTTTCGGAACACCTTCCTTTCCCCCTTCTTCAATACACTATATCGTGGAGAGTGTGTGGGTCTCCAAACTTGAATCTCTTCCGTTGGGGGTAATTCCAAGTTACCCACAGATTCAACCATTGCCTACAATCCCATCAGGGCAATGGGCGAAGGAGTTGTTAACCTTCGCAAGTTTCATAGTTGCCCACACCTCTCCACTGGACACACTCGCACAATTATGGCAGAAAGAAGAAGTAAGCCAAGAGACAGGAAAACTGTCGATACACACAGAAGGGGAGGAGTTACATGGAAAGGTAGTAGAGGAGAAGATATTCTGATGCTCTGCTTCATCACCTTTGTAATGTTATTCGGATACTATGGTTTTTACATATCAGGAATGAAGCACCCGATATGTGCTGTTCCCTTCATAATTCTAACAATACTATTTGCCTATATTATGATTAAAAGAATCCGAGCATATTGAAAAAATCTCGACAGGTCAAAATTATCAACGCTAATAGGCTTGTTTTAAGCCCTATGCTACGCAAAGGACTCGCAGGTGTAGAGAGTAGGGTAGAGGAGAAAGGCTCTTAAAACGGCTTAAAACGGCTTCTTTTGTAATCTAATCTAACACCCGTTAGTTTTCGACAAAGCACAGGTCGTCCCCGATACCGCACTTCCTACGGGTGAGTAAACCGCCAAAGAACACGCCAACAAGCATGAATGCAAAGGGAACTCCGAAATCCCAAGCATAATAATTGGTCGTGAGAGTCAATATGCCTTCAAGGACGACATCTCCTATGAACGCAAGAACCCCTATGGATATGGGGATAGATGGTCTCTCGCTGATTGCAAGACCATAGAGGGCTAAGAAGGTCAGAGATATTCCAAGAGGAAATGCGTGGAGAACACCGAATATGAGAGTAATCACGCCCAAGATTGGGAGAAGCCTGACCATGAATGTAAACCTCTGGCTTTCATCATATTGCTTGAAAAGTGCAATGACCATCACTCCTGCGAGAAGCAGACCCGTCCCATAAGCCAATAGAATCTCAATTGGAATCTCAAGGACGAAGAACAAATCTGTTTCATGATATTGCCAACGATGATTTGCTACACCCCAGTATTCAACTAAGAATCCAGCAATGATACCGATTATGAAGAGCATAGTGAGATTCTTGCTGTGCTCCCGATAAAAGTAATAAGAAATAGCCAGAGCCACCAAACAAAGTATGAATAGCCCTGCCAACATCATTTTATACCACGCTCACGAAAGAAAATTCCTCATCATTCTGTCTCGAAGTCACTTGCACCATCTCATAATCCTTACCTACAATGGTTGCCTTCTTCTTATACTTATCTGGAATGACGGTGCAAGTTGGACAATCCTCATCATCTTTAGGTCTGGCTGTTCTCTTTTTCTTCGTTTTCTTCTTTTTCTCTGGCTTTAACTCAGGCTTGGGAGCAGGTTTGGGCTTAGGTTTAGGACTCGAAATACCCATGTTCTGATTTCCCTCTTCATCCTGTCTCGAAGTCTTAGGTAAATCACCCACCCATTTCTTCCGAGCCACTCTCCTTCTCTGGTCTCTCGACCATTCTCTCATATTTTCAGCCATCTTGTTCGAGACCTTTCCTTTACTGAAAGAATGAGCGAAGGAATCGGCATTGTCTCTCATGTTGGACATAAATGATTTTTCATCTGAACTCTCCGTGAAACCAATGCCCTCAGAAGCCAATCCAGAGAGTTTAGATAGGGAATCCTCAGTAAGAGATTCGCATCTTCCAGATTTACTCCGCATATTCTTAAGAACCTCTATATTCAGCGTAGCCCAATCGCTAAGTTCCACTGCCTCTTCATCAGTCAACTGCCCTTCATCCAGCCTCCTCTTGAACTGTAGTCCTTCTTTACGAAGTGCAGTATAATATTCTCTCTCAGTCGATAAGTCAGAAGTCTTTATACCTCGCTTCGCCAGTCCAATAATCGTTGGCATGTGTTTCTCTGGGTTGCATTTACACTCTTTCCAAGAGCCATCATGAAAGTGCAACTCAATAAGACCTAACTGGTCAATCAACTTGTCTGTCGTTGTTTTACATACCCTATAAGAACCATCTCTTAGGTCAAGTTCTATTAGATTCAGTTGCTCCACAATCGCTTCGTAAGTGTAATCTCTGTCGTTGGGAAAGACTTTCAACATTCTGCACCCGCATCCTGAACCTATATATTCAGGAGTTTATATTAAATTTTCGCAACCTATCTCTTTCGTTGATATTGATAATCTGAGGTATTCCTGAAGAAAATTAGGAATATAATTACGCCCAGAACAATCAATGCCAACAGATGAATCAAGATATAGGCTACCCCAACAATGATAGCAATGAGCAGTATCATGTAGAATACTTTCATATTATCGGATTCGGGAATAGGCATTTTATCGTCAAACTATATAGAGCAATTGTAATATTAATCTATCTATCGCCCAACAAATGAGCATAGTAACCGATGGTCACATAGAAGAATATAACGACATTCAGACCGAAAATGTAAGAGAAAAACAGTCCAGCAATAATACCCATGCTCTTGTAATACTTATGTGTAATTCCCCTGTGATTGAGGAACAAAATCAGAAATAAAAAAACCAATATGGCTATAGTCTCAAATTTTCTTGTCCCAGACACGATGAAAGCGATTGCCAATAGCAGAAGAAGAGCAGTCGTCCATTGGTATGCCTTTGAAGTCCCTATATCTATATCTGGCAATATTGAAGCATAGACCAATAGAACGAATGCTATGATTATGATAGGGATATAGATTCCACCAATCTCGAATGTGCCAAATATGTCGAAGTGAATCATGGAGAAACCAGAAAATAACTGTATGAAGATTAGAACGACTGTTAGAATTATACCAACAACAACTCCAATCTGCATATGCCCCTTCCAATCAGACAATCACTCACCTCCAGAATACATTCGTCTGCTCGGATGGTCTGGCGGTATGATAGCAATCATGTGCTTAGGATAATCTCTGAAATTGAATTCTCTGATGCCCACACATTCTCCAGAAAAGTCTTTGTTACACTTCCCAATGTTGAAGTTCTGCAACGCAAATTGGACTATGGAAGCGTCTATTATTGCCCCATCCTTAAGTTCTACCCAACAATGTTCGCCCATATACTTACCATCAAGGTCATGCATCTCCCCAACGACCCTCTCACCTCCAGATTGGTCAGCAATGTCGCCTGATATAACACCGCAATTGCAAGTGCTCGGAGGCTCTTCATCATATTCCACAATAAGTTCTTCGCACCTCTGGACTATTAAATCAAGTTCCTTTCTACCAATACTTTTAATAGTCCAGTCTACCATATATCATCCCCTCTTAGGCAAATCAAAAGACCTTCTGCAACGACCAGTTGCTGAGACCTTGAAATCACCCTCTTCAGTCATAGAGACACTGACCTTCCCAAAGTCGCACTCATAGGGATTTCCATATCTTGTATATATGACCTTTTTCTTGTGCTCCAGTTGTTTCTTAGCCTTTCTCCTAAGAGAACTCTTGGTTGTTCCACGAGGCGTATCAACAATAACACTCGTTGGATATTCGTATTCCCTATATTCCTCAAGGACAACATGTTTGACATCAGATTTCTTTACAATACCTCCAGCGACATCATCCCCAACACGAATCTCAAAACCTTTTTTATATCTGGATGGCAAAGGCATAATAATCACACCCTTGTTCTTTGGACTTCAGAAATGTCAATATCCATATCCTCAGCGATTCTCAGCATTCGTCTGAAACCTTCTTCACCAATATCGTTCTCTCTCGTTAAAATCCAAACGCTATCAAGACCACTTGTAACAATAGCCTTATCATAATTGCCATCTTCATCTTTTTCAAGGTATCTTATTTTATAATCAGACCTGAAGATAGGAAAGGATTTCGGGAAGAAACCAACTTTAAGCCTCATTGGTTCATCAGTTGCAAATGCTCGACCCTCCGCACTATCTAAACCATCTGGCTTAGTGCAAGTATTGATAACTCTCACAACCCCTTCTTTGACAATGCTATAATCAGCCATTGAATTTTTGCAATCCTTAGAGAACCAAAGTGGAGTAGAACCCTGTTCATGCCAAGTTCCGAGATATTTTTCTAATTCAAATTCCTCTGGCTTTACAGACATATTCAACACCCGTTAATCTTCCTCCACGAGCATATAGTCCTCTTCATGGAATTCTTCCTGCTCGGTCTCAGGGCTTCCCGATACGGGTCTGAACTCTGGCATATTGGAATGGAAGCCTGTGCTCCTGTCGGTGCATAGAATAAGGAAAAGATACTCACCATACTGGTCTGAGCCTTCCTCAAAGGAGTTTTGCAGTTGTTCTCTCAATTGCTCAATCTTTTTATCAGATAATTTGAACTTCTCCTTGAGTTCACGAAGCGGTCTATCTGGGTCGAAGTAAACCCCCTCTTTCATCATATTATTGAATAGTTCAATAGCCTCATCCCTGTTCATAGCACCATAGTAATTGAAGCATTCATCGGTGATGTCTATGCTCTCAGTGAATTTCTTCTTATCCTTTGCCATAGAATCTACCTATCTAAATCGATTATGTTCTCCATATCTTTTGTTAACGATTAATGCTGTGACTATGAGTGCAATAACACCCACAACCATCAACAAACCAGTCATTTGACCATCATTATATGCAACATACATCAAGAATAATATGACTAAGAATTGAACGATTGATATTATTAGCCTTGTCCCAGTCATACCCAATTGTTTTGGAAAATGGTCAATTAGAATCAAAGAGAATAGAACAGTAAACAGAAGGTCATAGATTGTGAAACCATTGACATACAATATTAGGAAGAAGATTAGGATAAACGCCAAGACAATCCAATACTCTCGGCTATTGATACAACCTTTCCTGATGTCGCACCAATCGTTCATGCCAGACCCCCGAAAAAGATGAAATGTATGAATATCCCAATCATACCGAATACAAAGTCGCTCAAAATATTTATACTTGTCTCATAGCGACCCGAAAGCCTCCAACGAAAGAACGCCTCTCCGATGAATAGATATTCTGCAACCTCATATATTACTATGGCTATGAAAACCCAGAAATAAGAAATAAAGCAACAAAGAAGAAAAGCAACTAAGAAATGCAGAAGAGACCAAAAATCAACGGCTTCCCTGTCAACATATTTTCGCTCAGCCATCAGAAACCCCCAGATGTTCCCTGATTATCTTCTCAAGGCGGTCAACCCGTTCTACATCCCTGATACCAGAGAAATATATCTCGTCAGCATAACCACTTCCACACTCAATAGTTATAAATTCCTCATCTTCTGGGAACGCCTCATTGAAACCCCACTGTCTGAGGTATTCCATGCCGTTTGGATGCTCTCCATTTGCATCTATGAACTTATCCCTAACCTTCAGAACACAATGGGCAGGGAGGCTCTCTCCAGCATATCCTTCGTTTTCATAAGAGCAACAGATGTTCCCACCCAACACTCGTTGAAGTGCCTCTGCGAAATTACCACAATCTCCAGCGTGACCATAGAATCCATGTGATTCCATATCTATACGAATATCGTTCATCTTCTGAATAACGGAATCTGGCTCAATCTTCACGATATACCTCCACAATCGCTTCAGCAGGAATTCGTGCATTACCAATATCACAAACAATTGATTGAATGTTGGTTAATGCCCAGTCAATCGGTTCTTCGCCCCTTTCCTCCAGAACTTTCTCCCAATAATCTCTTGCATCTTCAGGAGCGAAACTCCAATATTCTTCAGGACAATCTCCGAATTCTTCTCTGTCATTCTCAGGGACTGGAACAACGAACCTCTCAAGCAATAGAATATCATCCATCTGGCAATTCTTCCTTATGTATTCGTCATCAACCTCAAGAATAAGGACAACAGGCTTGTCATCAGCAAACTTACCTCTAAGGTCAGAACCCATCTCAACTGTCTTACGAGACCACATTACAGCATCATTAGGCTCATTTGTGAGGTAAGGCTTGTAGAGGTATCCATCCTTTTTTATTTCCTCAAGGTGCTTTTCGGATGTTCCGTGATAAAGCCTCACCTATTCCCCCTCCCAGTAATCAAGGAACGCATCTCCGACTTTGTATTTTTGCAAATCCCAGTAATAGTAATCAATAGCCTTAATGAACTCTGGCGAGATGTCCTCACCATCAGTCATATAGCCCCCGCAACCATCACTTAAAAGACGAATATTCTCAGGTAATTCAATCTCGATAACACACATATTATCTCGATTGCCTTCCAACTTTCTCAGTAGGCTTGGATATGGTGCATCTTTGGATGCCTCATAAGAATAATGCCAAGCACTCTCCCAGTCATCAGTTAAAAAAACCCCTCTTTCAGCACCACGACTTGTAATATCACAAGCCTCTGGCTCAAGAGTTTCAGGATGGACTGGAGGCATAGTGTGAAGCAAACCCCTATTCCTTATGGAATCAACATTCTTGCAATGAGTTCCATGAAACCAAATCATTTTTCACCTCTGAATATGAACTCGAACCCTGCGGTCTGTATAAAGCAGACCTCCTCATTGCCTATCCTACTACTGTAGAAAGCATGGTCTGGGTCATCAGCGACAAAATCTTCCAATGTCTCATCATCTTCCAGCAACGAACTGGTATCTGCACACATCTCGAATTCAACGAGTGTTATTCTCTCTTTGTTGTCCATCATCTCTTTCCAGAAATGCTCTCCTTCCTCGCCTTCTGACCTTAATCTAAAACAATCCTTGTAGAATCTTTTAGTTGGACAAGCCTTCAAAGGTCTCTCCTCCCGATTCTCTTATCAGGTGAGCACCTCTGTTCTCCAAGAAGCCCAACCATTAACTTATCAGACTCGCCATCTGGACAAGCATGTGGGAAAACACACGAGACGGCATTCTTATGTAGGTCATCAGAGACACAAACCTCCGTCATAATCTCCAATTCTTCTCTTGCCTTACGAGTTTTTATGATTTTCTTCTTCCAATCTGGCTCACCCTTATAGGGTGCGATTCTACCACTCATCCACCTTTCAGCGTCATCACCTTCAAAATCATCGGGAACGCCATGAATGTATCCAAGCGATTGTCCGCTAATCTTCATCTTTGCCTCTGGGCTTAGGTCATCCCAACTACCCACTCTATCAAGTTCTTTCTTCACTGGCAACCATTCTCTACATCTCTTGAAGTAATGCATACCAACGGTGGGAACATCATAAACAGCGTGACCATAGTTATCAGCCATTTCATCATATGGATTAAGAGGACTCTCATTAGATGGTATGTCTCTGTGGCAAAGATGAACACTGAAAACCTCAGCATCTGGGAATGCTCTCCTAACATTATGATAGGCACTATTAATCTGCATACCCGAAGCAACTATATCATCTACAATGACCACTCTCTTAACAGCATCAGACTTGTCTCCAAGCCAGTTAGCACCTCTGGGTCTAAACAATCTATCTCTCATCTCAGGCGGGAGGTCATTGTATGCCCAAGTGCTGTATTTTTTATCAAAGCCAGAATATTTGAGAACCTCTAATCTGCCCCCCTCACCAATTATTTCCCACTCATCCCAAGCCATAGCAATATCGCTTGGAATATTGTGTTTAGGAATCTGATTGGCATATGAGAATATACTGAGGGTTTCATGCCCCCCTCGTGGAGTAGTAACATATATAGTTCCACCATCCTCCAGTATCATCCTCAAGAATGTATCATCAAAAGGAACAGTCTCGGAATATTCTCTATGTTTCTGAGTATCAACAAATATCTCTGTGTTGGGGTGTCTCTTTACCAATCTCATCTTCTCCTCAATAGGCATGGTCTCCCAGATTCTCTCGCCCAATTCATACCCAAGCAACTTCATTGCATTGTATTCCTCATCTCTATCATACATCACAATACTTTGAAGATAATCCTCAACAATATCCTGAGTAGGCTCATTATCTTCGACTTTTTCAATCTCCAATTCTAACTTCCCCCTAAGATAGTTCTGGGTTCTCTTCGGTAGGCGACTCCAACTTCTTTTGAACATTTCCTCATCTTCAATGTTCACCTCAAGCGACTTAGCCCAAGCCTTCCTTGTCTTGGGGCTTAGAGAATTCCAAGTATCTGGCATACGGTTTAAAGGGATGGGAAACTGCTTAACAAAATCATCAATCTCTTCGCAAGTGACCCCTTTAAGGTTAGGATACTGTGGACAAAGCGGAATCCAACGCCTGTTGGTTTCGGCTTCCTTGCCTATTATCTCCCAGTCCTTCTTGCCCATAGCACCTCACAACCATTCCTCTGGAATCGCCCTCTCCCTGACATACTGGCTTTCCAGTTGCTTGAAAGCCCAATCCTTGATTTGCTCTCTCTTATCTACACCTGCTTTTTGTCCAGCCTCATAACTGAATCTGAATAGTGGCAATTCCTTCATGAGAAATCTGTGGTCATTTAGGAATTCAGGGTCAGCGTTCTCGATTACCAGTTCATTCGCATCAAGCGTTGCCAATCCTGTTTCTATGGCTCTTGTCCATAAGTCTCTGCACCACCAACTTTCAGAGCCATTAGACCAGAAACAGTATGCTTCTGTGCCCTTCACAGGGACTTCCCGCTTACCATAATAATTTCTCTCTGCCACTTCATCATTGAACCTCGATAATGTTGCTCTTTGCTCAGGGCTTAATGCATTGACAACATCCACCATCTTATTATCTATGACCGTCTCGACTCTGTTCTTACCGCCCTCAACATCAACTGCCGAGTGCATGACTGAACGAATATAAGACTGTTTCTTAATCTGCTTTCTGTCCCCCTCTTCCATAGCCTCGACCATCTCTCTGAATAATTGTCCCTTATTGCCAATGACCTCTCTATCGACCTCTACAGCCATTTCGTAGGCTCTATCAATGCCGAACAGTTCCATCTCACTGGCAAGTCTGTAAGCCTCTCTATCACTCATAGAATTCCTCCCTGTAAATATAATAGATGCATGATAGCATAACACCCGTTGATATGCATATCATAGAGACATACATCCAGAACAGGTCATACTCCACGACACTCTCTATATCTGGAATTATCGCCTCTGCTGTGGAGTTAAGATAAACAACATAGATATTATAATCATCAGGGCTATAAGTATCATATCCATCAAATGCAACCAGATAATCTCCATTTTCATAACCGAACATATCAAAGTGAATGCCCTTGTAAGCAAGTTCATCAACTAAGGTGAAGTATTCTCCAGTTGAAAAGTCATACACCTCAGCATACCACAAACCCTGAGAATCATTCCAAGCGGAATATACAACAAGGTCATCGTAAAATCCACCCCAATAAGAATACTGGTAATCTGAGTCACTCCCCTCTGAGATATTAAACCATTCTTCAGTTGTTATGTTGTATGACCAAATATGGGGGGTATTTAGAGTAACTTCAAGCGTGGCTACTATGGTGTCTCCCCAAATGTCGCCTATGCCATCACACCCAACGCAAGGAGAACCCCAGATACAGATTGGCACACCATCATTCAAATCAACATATGTTAAATTAGAATAACCATCTATAGAAGAATTATAGAATATAACATAATCCCCAAAGACATTCGCATAGCCACAGCGTTGCCAACTATCATTAGTGATATTGTTGTAAGTTTCAGAAACAATATCATAGACCATCAAGGTAGTTGCATTATAACCCTGAACAACGGTGTCCTCCCATATGCAAGGGGGATAACCATGACAGCCCGATAGCAAAGTAGTTGTATTGGTCGAAATCTTATGCAAGTATAATGCAGAATTGCGAACATTCATGACCATGTAATCCCCATAAATGTCAGAATAAGCAATGGGATAAGTCCCACTATTGTCGAAATCAATTCTCCTGAACTCTTCACCAGAATCCAAATCATAGATGACGAAATCGTATTCATAATAATCGAAATAACACATGTTGTCATCATATATCGCTGGAAGATAGGTATAGTTGTAATCAGTAATGCGAATCGGGTCTGACATTTCAAAAAGTCCATCATCGACAGTCACACTGGACTCAGTATCCAATACAATGGTGCTCTCCCGAATACCATAACCGCCAAAGTAGATGAACGCTGGAATAATGAAGCATATTACTATCCCAAACAAAATCTCTTCCTTGTAGTTCCTAACATCATATTTTCGACTCATAGCCAATCACCTTCATCATCCATTTCTCCTTGTTCAATCCACCAATCCTTGAATTCCTCATCTCCGACTTTGCAACCAAAGTCCTCTGCAATCTCTAATGTTGTCTTATCCTCGAAATTCCACCAAGAATCACTCTGAACCTTATCAAAGTTTATCTTGGGTTCTCTTTCATCTATGACATGATGTAGATTTCTCAATACTGACAAATCGTGTTTGATTTGTGATTTCAACTCTTTCCTATCCTTCGGTATTGGCGACATCCAATCCCTGTTATATTCCTTAATTTGATTGACAATATGTAGAAAATCATCATATACAATGATGTGGGTATCTTCCCAACCAATGAACACATTCTTTATTCCTTTTGCACGACCCTCAACTACAATCTGCTCACCCTCATCATCGTCCTCCTCAGAGTAATAGGAATAGTTGAAATTACTGGCATTTAAAAGCCACTCTTCGAGAACTTCCTTTGCATGTTTCTCAAGGGCACTAATATAGGCGTTCTCCTGCATATTGCATATGGAGTTATGAACCTCACTCATTTCACATCCAGAAATCTTATTGTCCGCTATCAACCTCTTCTTCTCAGAGTCCTCAACATAACATAGGTCGAACTTCATAGCCCACTCCCAGATATTAGTCCAAGAAGCATCATCTGGCAAAATCTTAAGGTCGCTCATAAGGTCATCTGTTTTAGCAACAATCCTGAATGTTCTGCTCAAGCCCACCACCCCATCATTATCGCCAAATATATCGGAACGATTCCAACAATCGTTGAAATTGAAATCGCTAAGATGACATTATATCTGGTATCGCCATAATCTTGTTTCATCAGATAATTTGAAGCCTTTAGCATAATCTCAAAGGCTATGAAGCCATAGATGAACCATAGAATCGTATCCAAATCTGGATACCACATATAGTAATATCTGAGAACATAGAATGAGAACTGAGTAGTAAACAAAGCCAGAACACCAATTATAATCCTCTCTCTGGTAGTATCCGCAACGCTGTAGATATAATACCAATGGTCTGTTACTACACCAAATCCAACCAAAGCCATAAGAATCAAGACATTGACGACCTGAAGTCCGACAAGTGCATTGATATAACCACTTGGAAGGTAAACGCCCACCCTATTGAAGAACAACAAAATTATGAAGGCTACCACTGGTAGAAAATAAAAGGGCGTTGGTTTTATCTGTTGAACAGATACTATATCGAAGTCATCTTCTGTCATTTTTGTCCTCTCTTTAACCGCATTTAGATTACGGCAGTTACGGTTCTGCCCATGAGGAAATAAGAAGAGGTGGGGGCGAACCCCCATTTACTTCACTCATGTATCTGTGGCGATGGGATGTGTCCCATTATGAAGTTGTCATTCTGCCTGACGAATGCTTCCGCTTCACCTACGGTTGCGAAATGTAGGCAGATTTCCATATGTCTCGCATCATTGCCAGTATGAACGATGCGTGACTTAGCACCCATCGGCATCTTCGCCTGAGCCATCGATGGCATACCCAATATGGTGCATACTTCGACCATGTTTTTTCACCTCCTTTATGTTTTTCATACTCTTGCTGTCTTTCCATTGAACCGCTTTTTATCTGGTATGGGCAGTAGCGGTTCTGCCCGTTGAGTTTATTGATGAAAACACCATTAGAAACTAATGATGACATCATCTTTAGGCTCTATAGTTATCAAGCCTCCTGCCTTACCGTTTGGCAGGGTGCAATGGGAGATAAAACCAGAAATGTTCGGGTTTCTCGAAATCCCTCTCTTAAGAGCCTCTATCGGTATACATACCTGTGGAATGTCTTTCACCTCCTTTCAATTTATGTCAACTCCTGAGTTATAGCCACATCTGGGCTAAATTTCTTTTGGACTATGAACCTACTGATAGCATGACAGAAATCCAACTGATGATTGTCGTCCTGATTGCAGAACTCCTTAGCCATGCCTATCCATTCAGGTAACTCTGACACCCTCATTCCTCCTTGAATCCTTGACCATATCCGAGTGGTTCTTTCAGTTCCATAGCCATCTCGTATTCTCTTCCTTCACGCTCTGCAATCATGTCCTCTGCCTTTGACCTATTAATATCGCTCTCCATCTTTACGAGCCATGTGTAATAGTCATCATGCTCAATCAGATGGTCAAGGGCAATCTTACAGGCGACATACTTATCATCAGTGTGCTCCATCTCGACCTTGATGCCCATCCTTAGTTGGTGCATATCAATTGAATCACAACTGTCCTTGCCATGAGTCTGGACATGCTTGTGGAATAAGCCCTGTCTGTATATCCCCATACCCGCATTTGTGAACTTCCGAACTGCATCGCACATATTCCTTTCCTCACGATAGTCATCAGCCATCAGAATCCAGCCTCCTTCAGTATTTTGTCAATCTCTGGATAGGAATGTGTTCCAAAGGAATGGAATCGCTTCTGTTCCTCTGCAAGTTTCCGAATCTTCTGGAGAGCCTGACCTCTTTTCTGGCACTCAATGTCATCAAGGTCGCACTCGTCCTCGAAACCCATCTTGCCCCTCATCTTCTTGATTCTGGTATCCTTTCTCTTCGCTCCGTTGGTCATTCTCCACACTCCTCTCCGTTGATAAATATGTCAACGCCATGCCTCTGTCCACTAAATTCAATAATCTGTCTGAAGTCAGGCAAATTCTCCATTTTTCTCTCCTTCCCAAGCCAAGCGGGGTCATGATAGGCTACAACCTTCGGATTCTCAGGGTCAGACTGTCTTTCTGGTATGACAAGGCAACTGCGATACATGGGATAGAATCTGTCACCATCTTCATAGTGGAAATGGTGTGCCAAATCGCATATCAATCTTCCTGTGCGAAGTCCAGCCTCGTGCCAATCTCTCCTCAAATCCTCAAAGGTGTAGTCCTCTGGCATGTCATCCCCCCGAAACGCACTTCTCGAATGCCCTCATCTGATGAGCCTCATCCGTCAAACAAGCATTCACCTTTCTCTGTAGGTTCTCTTTAAGGTCACAAGCCCAAGTGAGACCATGCTGATGGCAATTATGATTGGCTATCACCTGCTCGGCATAGAATCTATCGCAATCTTCCATCTGAGCCAACAGGTTCGGTAGCATGACCTCACAATCAGTCACTATATCACCCTCACGAGAACATCATATGTTGCAATCAAATTCGGAGAAGCACCAATCTGGAACTCCAATGTATATTCTCCACGAACCAGTGCCTTAAAAGTCCATATCTCATACGGTCTCCCTGAGATATTAACACCCGTTGAAGTATTCCACTGGAAGGAACTAATCAACTCACCTTGATTGACAAGTTCCCATTGAGGTGGACTCGTCCTTTCTGGCAGGACAATGGATACGGTCTCGTTGTAATTAACCGAGATTTGTTCCTGCGGTGCAGTCGTAATGAACGGAGAGGGTATCGGCTGATACAGATACATATATGTCATCACAATCAAAGCAACGACAACAACGGCTGTAACTCCCTTCCAATCAGTGCATTTCTCTGGTGGGCATCTATCATTCACCATATCGCCTCCTTTAACATAGGTTGAAGTTGTTCAGGTTCTAAATTAGGGGGAAGAGTTACCTTCTGGCGTTTGAGGGCAACAATCTTACGATTAGCCTCGTCCTGCCAAAAACCCACCCTGCCTCGACCCTCGCTCTTCCATAGGTCTGGTCTGAACAATGGGTAATAGTCACGACCAATGTTTTCCTCCTTGAGTTCGTCCCAATCAGAAGGGTCTGCTCTATCCCTGCCCCTTCTTATTATGAAACGACCTCCGTAGAGGTCACTACTGGTCACATTCGCCGAGACTCTCATATTGTCCATGACATCGTTGATTGTCTCATTGAAATCAACCCAGTCATACCAATTGAGAACTCTGCCTCTCCTCTGCCTTTCGCCAGATGGAGTAAGTCTTGGGGATAAATTATATCCATAATCGTCAACGAAATCATAAGTGAGTCTGCACCTAAGAAGGTCAATTCTTGTAGTATCGGTCTGAACATTACACTCTATACCTCTCTTTTCCAATTCCCTATCAAGTTTGGTAACGAACCTTCTCATTTCATGTGGCTTCATTATCAAGCAAACCTCATCATATGGATGGAAATCTGGATTGATTTTCCTCATAAGTGCCAGTCTGCGTCCAGTGAGACTCCTCTGCTCTTCAGGATACTTGAACTTGCACTTTCTAACACTCGTTACTTTTACTATGACACCACCCCACATGCCTCGATGTCCTTCTTAGCGAGTTCTTGCATTCTATCTATGAAGTCATCAATCTCATATCCAGCGTTGAATATCGCTTCATAAACATCATCGTGTCTCCTGAACGCCATATCAACACCAGTCTCTTCCAAGAAATCCCTAACAGAGTTTGTAACTTGTATGGATACTGGCTCAGTATCACTGCCATACATCTCCAAATCCCCAGTCCAACCGCAACAGTCACACTTCTTGCTCGGCATATAATTGAAAGAGCCATAGTGAGTGTAGGTCGCAAGACCCCCACAAGCAGGGCACTCAACCTTAGAGACTATAAGTTCACTATCTATGTATTGCAGACCTGTTAAATGACGAGTATTCTGGACACCAAAATCGTCCAAAGCCTCGCCTATGCTATGGATGACCTTTACAGCCTCGTCTGATATGTCCTTCTTATCGAGTTTTCTTTTAGCAACCTTCAGCCTACCCTTCACAGGCTTACTTCTCGTCTGGATGTCCTCGAAATACATCTTCTCAAACTCCCAGATACGGACATCAAACTCAGTGGGAGATTCAACCTCCAGATAATGCACAAGATTGGGATTCTCATGCTCATGAATTGGATTAAGTAATTGGGAAACGACCTTGACATTAAGATTAGATTCAAACTTAACTGGCTTATCTTTTCCCCAGAACTGACATGAGACAATATTACCATCTCGTTCACACTGTTCTTCCTTGACGATGCACACACTATTGAAACGGAATTCCCCGTCTACTGCATCGCAGTCTCTTTTGGTAATTTTTGTTCCCATGTTTCCTCCTACGAAGGCACTCCATAACCCACCAGATACCCGCCCCTTGCAACGAAGCAAGGGTGCGGGAAACTGTGTGGTCTTACGGATTCTGCCTTCGGCAACCGAAGAGCAATCTCGAACTGTCCACCCTCTCCCAAGCCACTTCTGGGTTCTACTACGAGGACTTCCCAATCAGGGATTTCATCCCCAATTTCGGCATGTCCACCAATCCAGATGTTCGTATCATCATCAGATTCGATGTCCAGACTACCGCCTCCCCGACAAAAGGCATCGATTTGCTTTCGATACCTCTCTTCGAGAGAGCGTGGCACTTCATTGTTCAGACTGCTCACTCTCGGTTATTTCTTCTTTTTCTTGGTAGTTGCTCTTGCAGATTTCGACTTTGGTTTCTTGACGACACACTTATCGCCAACGAGATTTCCACCGAAGCGTTCACAGGTCATCTTGTGGTAGTCTTTGTCCTGTATCTTGTTCATCATGTCCCGAATCCTGACAGCCTGTGGACGGTTTTCCCTGTCCCAGTTCTCTTTGTCAAGTTGGGTGCAACTGCCATCGATACAGCCGTAGACCTTCAGTGTCGCCCCTTCCTTGTGCTGGATAGGGTCGAATCTCAGCGTTGGCGTTCCTTCTTTGTCCATATCTTCTACCTCCTTTCAAGTTTTATTCTCCTTTGAACCACGATTTGTTCAGGGCAGTTGCGGTTCTGCCCATTGAGATGGAGAGTTGCCCCTCCATTATGTATGATAATGTGTATCACAGAGAGATAACAACATCATCACTTGGGTTAATCTGAATCAACCCACCAGTCTGTCCGTTAGGCAACACGCATTTCGCAATTTGTGGGGACACATTCGGATTCTTTATCGCCCCATCGATTGCCGTTGACGGAATACATATAGATGGTATTTTTTCACCTCCTTTCAAATTCTATGTCATAGTATGACTCTAATAGTTCTGCCTTCATCTTCTCCTTCTCTTCACGGCTTTTATCAGAATGATTGTCTACCAGTTCATTTATGTAGTCTTTTCTCATGCTGTCGAAATTGAAGTCAGATTTGCCAGACTTCATAAGACGCTCCGCTTTCCCAAAACAAGCCTTCCTCTCATCATATGAAAGACCTCTGGCACATTCCCGAATTACCAATGCCCTCTCATTCGGCATTTGAATCTTCCGAAATCCCTTCTTAGTGCGTAAATCAATTGAGAAAATCTCACCGCCCTTGATAGCCCATAGACCGCCCTTAACAATCCAAACATCATCAACCTCAGTCAGTTCCGCAGGGGTTATGTCCACTATCTCATCGCTATTTTTCTCAGGCATATTCTCACCTCATATCTCCTTTGACATCAGTTATCATCTTCTCAACCATCTTAATTTCATAATCAGTGACATCTCCAATTCTCCTCATGAAGTCCCTCTGCTTCTCAAGTTCCTTGAGGAAAGCCCTATCATCTGGACACTGGATAACATCAACATCGCCCTCAGTATTATGAACGAATGTTCTCACCTGCTTATTAACCATTCCCCAATGATAGTCAGCGTTCACATACTGGTCATCATACCCCTTCTCTCTGAGGCGTTGGATATGTTCTATCCAGTTCTCTGTAGCGGATTGGTTAAATGTTCTCGTAAGCCTACATCCAGTTCCAAGCATTCTTTCCTCCATGTTCAGTCCTCCCAATCCCATTGGAAATCGTCAAATCCTACATCTTCCAGTATCGTAACAATCTTCCTCTTGTCCGTCTCAGATATTTTGCCCTCATCATATGCAATCTTGCAAGAGACAACATGTCCAACTGGGCTATCCTTGAGTTCACAACGAGCATCATCAACATCGAAGGTTCTCTGGCGTTTTAACTTGTTCTCGATAAGGGTCTCAACGGCACTCTTAATTTCTTCTTGCTCCAGAACGCCAGTCCCACTGAATTCAAAAATCCTCCAAAGTGCAACCTCGCTCAATCCTCCACCTCCACAAACTCTATGAACTCCGCAGATACTTCCCTCTTCCTCTTCTTCGAGCCACCGTTCTCATGGTAGTCCTCTGGGTAAAAATAGGGAGAGCCAGATACTTTGTGTCTGCTTCTTTTCAACATCGGTTGAACCACATTCTCTTCGACCACATCTGCCCAATCTTCCCCCATAGTTTCCATGATTTCAATTGCCCTCTGATTCCTTCGGTTATGAGTGCTGATGTCTGTTCTAACATCATCCAGTTCTTCGGCAAGACGAATGTTCACGAACTCATCCTGAACTACTTTAGTGCATTCCTCGAATGCAGTTCCATCGGGTTTTCGTGCCAGTCTGCACACTTTCTTCCAGACATCATCAGTCATCTTTCTCACTCTAAACCAAACAAGTTCTCCAGACTTGCTTCTTGCTCCCATTCTGCTTTTTGCCTCGCCAGAGCCTCTTCCATTACTCTCTTCTCATTTGGCAACATTCTTGGGTCTTTCGCAACATCATATATCTTTCCGTTGCAAATGACCATCATCGGTCTGCCAATGGACATGTCATGCTCATGGACGAGAGTTATACATCTCGGAGGCAATGGGCTTCTTGACTTGCTCATAGACCTCAGTATGCTTAGGCGACTCTCATTCAAGTCACCGCAGAACATCTCCTCTCCTTCCTGATATACACAAGTATTGTATATTAGGGGCTTCTGGCTTCGTTCCAGTGTCGGATTCCATCCTCTAAATTTATGAACCATTTTTTCACCTCATAGAATGAATTTGAAGAATACAATGCCAAGAGCAATCATGCCCAAGATGAACACCATAGCGATAAATCCAGCACCTGTATATCCCACTGTTTTAAGTGGAACTATCGCAACATCTGGGTCTTTTTCTATTACGAACTTGGTAACATCTGCCACAGGTTCAGCAACGCCCTCGACACCGCCTTTGACTGCTTGTCCTACTATACTTCCTATTTCATCACCTCAATCTGGCAACCACTCCTGAACATCCTCATCACTGATGTTACAAGCGTTGTTCAATCCTTCCAGAGCCTTATTGACTCTTTCTTCCATCGTGTTTCTAAGTTTTTCTATCTCCTCATCATCCAAATCTTGATAATTAGCATGGAGATTGTATATGTTGTTCCAGACACCCATAAGTTCTGCCATCGAACAGGCTCTCCTCTCGCCCTCTAAACCATAGGGATAGATGTCATCAGGATACCAATTCTCGTATGAATCAAATTCTCCGTCCTCAAAGAGTTGCCTGACTTCTATGAAACCATCACTTGTAACGCCCTTCTCCATCATCATGGAAACGGCTTTCGGGAGCAACCTCTCAGCATCATCTGGGGTCTTGAAACCGCACTCATCCAATAGTTTATTCCCGTTATGGACGGCAACAAGACAGAACTCGAACTTCATTTCTGCACCTCACACACCTCAATTTCCTTGACATTGACCTGCATATCTTCAGGATATGTTCCAGAGTTTCTCTCCCACCAGTCCATTGCCTCTTTCTCTGAGCCAAAGGTCTTATCTGCAACATGACCGCCAGATTGGGGATGCTCAAGCACAAACTTCATGCGACATGGCTCAAACGGTGCATGGACTTTTCTCGGTGGCTCAGGCAACGGGTGTTCGCATCCAAGCCTCATTGCGTCTTGGAGTTCATTAATTCCAGAGGCGATTGTTCCAGTGAGTCGATTATGTCCATTTGCTTGTGTCAGGACTTTCACGAGGTCATCACGAGCCTTCTCAACTTTCTTCATCTCCTCTGGCTCAATGTAGACTCTCTGTTGCTTAGCGAACTTGCACTTCGTTCCTTTCACTTTATCATAGACATATTCAGTCATAGAATTTCCCCTCTCTCATAATTTTTTTGCGTTCTTCGAGAGTTTTTCCCTTCATCGCCCTGCTCATCTCTCTTATGGCTCTTGCTCTTCCACCCTCTATTCTTGCAGTCGCCATCGCCCTTGAGAACGGTGTGCAATCATGCCTACCCTGAAATTCGACAAGAGTTTTTCCATCAATAGCCATAACCCTCATGTCCACGCCCTCCTCATAATCCATCTGCACTAAAGTTAGGGCACTTTCTTGATGTGTGACATCTCCCTCACTATCGATACCGAAGCACTTAAACGGCTTTCCATCGTTACTGATTTCACATCTGATTATGGTTTCACACATATCTGTCATTCAGTATCCCCTCTCTTCAAACATCTTTTTTCGGTATTCCCTGTCCCAGATATGTCTGCTGTGGTCTCTGAGTTCATGGCTAAGGACTTCATTCATCAATCCGCATGTCGTTGAGCACTTCCCGTCCTTATTAATAGAGACGACACACGCACCACGACCATCTGTATTGAAAGCCAATATCTGATTTCCAGCAATCTTGGTATGAATTGCCAATTCGCTGAAGGGAACTTCCGTAGCACGAGTTCCCATCCTGAGTCCTGCATTAGAAGGGAATATGGTAGTCCCATACTTTCCTTCATCATAGTGAATAGTCATTCCAGCACTTACGCACTTTCTGAATCTCTCAAGTTCATTTTCGTCCATATTATCTTCCTCCATTGCTACTATTTATTATGTTAACAAGTGCGTCTTGTCCAGAATCGCAACTCATAGTGAAAAAGAACCTTCCAGAAGTAGCCTCACGAACATCGCCTTTTAATGACCAACAATCGAATCTTTTATTTGATTGAACCAAATGAACGACATCTTTCACAACTTTCTTGGCTTCGACATCAGAATCACATGATACAATGATATGCTGTTCCGTTGGCAGACTTGCCTTATTGTCCCGACTTGCTCTGCAAACCATCTTCAGAACCCCCTCTCTGGCAATAAAGAAGTGGGGTTCTTCTCGGCTTTCTCCAAGTTCTTCATATTTTCAATATCAGCCCTTCTGAGATACTGCTCTCTCGTGAGCATGATTTGACCAGACTTCAGGGCGTTCTCCTCACACTGGTCAGGCGGTTGGTTATTCGCACCGCAAATAAGTTGAATCCCCTCGCCCATGTATGACAAATCTTCACACCAACAGGTTATGCAACTGTATTTGTCAGCGAAATGATGTGCTCTTTTCATAAGGTGGTCATGAGCATCTTGCTTGGAGAGTCCTCTGGCTTCGTAACTGTCAACGACAGTATTCCAGATATTGAAGTTTCTACCGTCAAAGTGAATCTCAATACCCATGTCAGTCCCTCCTCTTCATGCATCTCATCTTGCCACTGGCTTCCATAAGACAAGTGATGTCACCATCGGCAGTTATATAGGGTCTACCGCCAATTTGAAGCATTCTAACACTCGTTAGGTTGCCGAAATCGACCTCTTCCAACTCGAACTCCTTGATAGGTGGAACTCCGTAGCCCTTCTTCTGCTCCCCCTCAATAACGAATGAGCAGACAATCCTACCGTCAATGTATCTGGACGACCATGACCTAAGTGGAACATACTCGAACCTCTCCTTGTCGTCCATAGGAACATGTTCTTTGGCTTGGCAAACAACCCTGTCTACATCAAATCGCCTCACAGCCCACACCTCCTGTTATTAGGGAAAAGGGCATTGTAGATAGCCTCTTGCTCATCTTCCGTTGCTCCCTCAATAAAGAAGTTTCTCGACTCCCAAGAGCCATCATGCATGTCCTGTTGAGCCTCTGTGTTATACCACACTCCCGTATGGAAACACGAAGAAGAAGCCTCTATGATTCCCTCCATTCTCAGATGCTCAATGACCTCCTCAATATCATCGAAATCGACCCCCTCCTCGTTAATCCAGCCAGTCTCTGCGAAGTCACCCTCTCTGGCACTCTCTTGGGTGACAATCTCATAGGACTCCTTGACCTTAATCAATTCTGCAACCCCCACTTAACAGTATTCTGGCGACCTCTCGCTTGATGTAATTCGGGAATCTCTCAGGGTGGTCGTAGAAAACCCTGCCATCGTGAACCATAGGGGAATCGGACAAGCCCTCTGGGGTTGTCACTCTGGCTTTTCCATCCACATCACAGAATAGTTCAAAGCCCTTGAATGACATGACGAGTGTATCGTCTTTGTTGAAGCCTTCAGCACACTTGCAACCCACTTTAAACCAACTCCTTGTCCCTCAGAAACTGGTGGAACTCGCCACCTACCAATCCTCTGCTCCTAACCGAGACCGCCCTGCCATTTGAATGTGCAACCCAGTTATGGGCATCCCTCTTACCCATCTGGTTAATTTCGATTGAAAGAACATCAGCATCATGCTTAGTCTCGCATTCATATGTAAGAAGAGTGTCATGAACCTCTTTCAGTTGGCAACTGGCTTTTGGGACTACCTCACCATCGATATTTTCAACGAATTCCACCATGTTCAGTCCTCCTCGAACCTTCGCCAGATAGCCTTCTTCATCTGGTCAGACATCAAATCTGGCTTGTTGACTATGAAATCCTTCTTTCTCTCCCTGAAGTCGTCATATTCCCAGACTTCTCCAGCCCACAGATTAATGCCATTAGGCATAAGTGCACGAGCATTCATCTCGTAGACATCATCCCCCAGAACAACCATAGCATGATAAATCTGGTGAACTCCCATATTATGAGAATCATCGAAGTCTCCCGATACATCGAAAACATCAAGCCTTCCTTCATCAACAAGACAAGCGATTTTGTCATCCAGATTATCTTTCGTATGACACATTGACCTTACCATTTTCATTCCTCCCTTTCTCCAGTTCTTATCTCTCTCTCAATGTCCTTATATTTCTCCATGATGGCATCTTGATAAACCTCGACCAGTTCTGGAAGATGCCTCACAGAAGGAGCACAGATTATAACTTTATCTGCTGAGAGCCTTTTAATATCAACGCCACCCCCACTAAGGTCATAACCAAGTTCACCGATTCTATCTGGGAACTGGTCAAAAGCATAGTCAGTAGTCTCATCAGGGTATGTAGTTCCAGCACGAGCAATATGGCACACACCGTTCCGATGAGGTCTGGCTTTGCCGATATTTTTAACTTCTTCGGCAGTCAGAGTTCGTAGAAATAAATCTTCCTCTTCCATCTAATCTTCCTCCCTGACCACAAAATAGTCCTCGCCCATTCCAGCGACAGTCTCGATATTTGCGAATGTTGTAGCCTCTAATTCAGAGGGGAACTCTTCCTTGAGCAATGTCAGTTCATCTGACCCCTCTGGTCTGACAAGCACTCTGAATGTCTCCTTGAATCTATTACCCTTAAGGAATGCCCAATTGGTCTCAAGAGCATCCTGTAATGCCTCTCTCTCAGAGTTATGAAGGGAAGTATCTTGAACTACGATACCGCCATCATCAGAAAGCGTCAACACTCTCTTCATCCAAGAAGGTGGGTCTAATTCCTCATCATAATAAGCGTCAGCGAATGGCTTACCAATCGGAAAGCACTTGTCTGTATAAGGGTTTACAACCTCTCCAACAGGGCAACTATCAACCATCTACTTCCTCCTCCCGACCTCAACGAACCCAACAGCGTCAGTTATCAAGCATCGCCCATCTGGTAGACAAACGATGTCGCCCATGCTCATTGATGTATGTTTCAGTCCTTTGGCTCTTATGTCTGCCCTTGCCTCTCCTCTGGGAGACCACATCTCTCCCTGCATCTTCATAAAGACTTCTTCTGGGTCTGCGAATGGAACATCACCGACCTTTATATGAGTCTTGTCCAAATTATTGACATCGACCTTCTCCAGACAAGCCTCACGATTAAGAAGGAATGTGCAATCTGGGTCATTGAGGTAATAGACTTCGGTTTCTCCACCGCCATATTTATCTTCGAGCCAACCCATATCAAGCACCCCTCAATCTCTTTATCTGGGCTTTCTGGAATCCTACCCACTTGTCCTTGAATTCATCAGACAGATGCTCAGACTCTTCGATTTCCTTGATGGTTTCTTCTATCTCCGCAATCTTGAAGCGACTTTTAGCCCTCTCCTGAATTTCCAGATATTCACGAGCACCCTCTTCGCTCAACTTATGAACCCTCATGGTCTCTGCGACCTGCTCATCGGAAACTGGCTCTGTTTTGATAGTGACCTTAGTTTTCTCTTTCTTTGGGGCGGGTTTAGGCTCTTCTTCAGCCTCAATCTCTATCTCCAGTTCCTCTGGCAAATCCTCTTCTTCCTTCTCAGTGGCTGTCTCTATTATGTATTGCCTCTGAATCTCAGTTCTTCTTTTATCCGAGATGTCCTCCCATTCCTTGTTGGCAATCATAATATTGGTTTCAGGCTTATATTGAGGGAAAGCAACTCTAAGTAGATTAACTCTGTCCGAAAGACCCATATCATCCCAAGCCTCCCAGTCCTCAATCACAGGCTCTTCTGGTATCTTTTCAACGGGTGTTACTTCCTCTAAAGGCGGTCTCGGTATATCAACAGTGATTCCCTTCTCCTCTGCCTTCTTCTCTGCCCAGTCGATTATTAGGTATCTTGTCTCGTCCTTAAGTTCAGACCAGTCCTTTTTAGAGTATCTATTAGCCTTGCTCTTCCCGATACCGATTTCCTCCATCAGCAGTTTTTTCCTTTCCTTCTGGGAGGCGTTTTGCCACAAATCCCACTCTACTGGCTCTTCCTCAACGACTGGCTCTTCCTCGATTTCCTCCTCTTCCTCAGCCACCCCCAACTCATCTTTCTTTCCCTTCAGAGCAACGAGCAATTTGTCTTTATTCTTCCCCTCTTCATATTGCTCTTCAATCATGCTCTCAATTTCACCGATACGCTCAACACTTACGGCATCATTGATGTTCTTCCTGAACTTATTGAAGAGTTTGGCGGTGTCTCTCTTCTCAACTGGCTTCTTTACTTGTATGACATTGAACTCTGCCATAAGAAGGTCATGATACTCCTTCTCACGCTGTTTCTGGAATTCTTTGATTTCCTTCATCTCATCAGCAGACAACTGGACGACCTCATCGATTTCGATTTCTGCCTGTTTCTCTTGAACGATTTTATCAAGCATCTCATCTGCATCGTTCTTGGCAAATTCCTTAGCCATCTTCTTGAGGTCTTTGTATCTCATTGTCTCTTTCTTCACGATTTCAACATCTTCATCGACTTTCTCAACGATTTCAGCCTTCGGAACAGTCGCCTTCTTGGGCTTCTGCTTCTCAAGTTTAGCGATTCGCTTGTTAATGGTGCTCAGGAGGTCTCCTCTGTCCTTATCTTCAAGGTCTCCGATACCTGCACTCTCTACCGCTTTCTTGAGATTCTTCAGCCCTTGCAGGTCGTCAAATCGCTCTGCAATCTCTTCCTGATATTCGACATAGTTCTCGACCTTGCTCAAGGAATCGGCTTTCTTAGGGGCTTTAGAGGGCTTCTTTGAGGGTGTCTTACCCTTCTTGACCTCCCACTCGGCAGACTTCTCCGCAACCGCAATAAGGCTGTAGAGACGGGTCTTTAGGGGGTGCGAAAGCACCGTGTCCTTGATTATCTCTTTCTCAAGTGCTCGAAACTCATCCTTTGAAGCCTCTTTCTGTATTAATTTCTGCACTCTCTCAGAGTATTCATTGTATGCTTTCTCCGACTTGGGTGGTTTCTTAGCCTTCTTTTCCGATACGAACCCCTCTTCTTTTCTTATTTTCTCGATTTTATTCAAGAGCATGTCTTTCTCATCGACATCAGTGATTTGCTTACGGACAACAGCCTCAATCTCATCGAGGAATTCCGATGTGATGTCCTCGCCCTTAAGCATTTGATAAATTGAATTATAATCTGGTTTAATAGTAGTTACATCAACTACCTGCACCTTCTCCACATCAATATCTGGTATTAGGTGGGAGAAATCATAGGCATCCGAGTTCTCCAAGATATACTCAATGTAGTCATCCTTGAGTTTGAGTCCAGAAACATCTCCTCCCGACTTCTTAATCTCCTTGCTTAGAGTGGCAATGGTATTCTTACGCAGAGCCTTTCTTTGCTGAGCATCAATCTCGACTATGAAATCAACCATCTGTTCTTTCGTCCCATCTCCTGAATGACCAAGTTCCATAGCCCAATCCTTTATGGAATCCTTACCCATACTCATCAACTGGGATTTGTAATCAGCCTGTTCTGGCTCAAGAGCAACCTTCTTCTCCTCAACAGGTGTTACTTTCTTGGAAATCTTCCCCCTCTCGAACTCAATCCAGTCCTCCATCTCAGGTCTTGTAAGGAACTTACCAGAGAATCCAAGTTCTTTAGCCTCCTGTATCACTTCCTGCCAAGTCATCTTCTCAACAGGCTTGAACTTTGGTGCTTCCTCCTTCTTTGGCGTTGGGGTGGGTTTCTTAGGCGGTTTCTCAATCCTCTTTGGCTTCTCCTTAACTTCTACGGACTCGAACTCATAATCACGGAAACCCTCATCAAGAAGAGCACCCCATTCTCCAATTCCCCCACCTTCAAACCTTTCCGTTGCATCCTCAACGACCTCAGCAAACCCCTCATGGGTTTTCACGAGTTCATCAGGTGCTGGACGAATATCCTTAGTTGGACAAAAATCAATTTCTTGGCGAACACTGAGAGTGCCGACAATACCTTTACTGTAGCACATGCGATTCCCATTTGGGAGTTCATAGCAAAGGCATCCTGACTGCTTTGCCTTGCGAGGATTCGCTATATTTCCCATGTTCAGACCGTCCTCTCATCAAATGAGAGTTTATTGCACGAAATAAAAAGGCTCGTGCAAAGAGTAAAGGAAAAGGGAGTTTCAGGGGGTTAGGGACTCGCCTAACCCTGCCTGAAACAGTTCTTGCGTTCCTCAAGTCCCTTGCCCTTTGCACACTTCTGAATGCGTCTTGCCCTCTCGTTGGGGTAAGGGGACTCTCGGTAGCCTCTCTTGGCATTCAGGTTTACGACAACCTTCTTGCCCAGAACACGCTTCCTTATCATGGTTTTGCACCTCCTTTTTACTTATGGCAGAATCAGAATTGTGCGGACAATATATATAATTTAGTAGTAAAAAATTTACCACTAATTATACGCATAATACTGGACGGAAGCCTAATTATCAGGCTTATGGCTATCCCTCTTGTCGCCATTATAGATATTGGAGATTTGCACTCTCCTCATGATGAAATCGAAAATCATTTTCGTGCCTTCAGGCTCAACCTTCTCATGTCCATCAATCAAGTCTGCAATCTCGCTGATATGTTCCGCTATAGATTGTATACAATCCTTGCAGGTGAGGACAGGGTGGGGTGAATAGGAGGTAGTCCTTTCAGAGTTGTGTTCCATGACAACACCGACTTGAACGAGTTTATGAATGCCATCTCTGATGTTCGCCCCATGCTCCCCAGTCCTCTTTGCAATCTTGTAGGCAGTTATCGGCTTGTCGGATTCGATTAATGTTGATAATATCTTGACTTCCCTTTGCTTGAGCATAATCAACACCCGTTAGAAATCCTCCAACTCCTCATAATCCTCATCTGCAAAGCCACTCATATCCTTCCAGTCCCTCATTACCTTCTCAATTTCATTAAGACCAGTAATCATATCTAAGCCTTCAGACCCACAATCAATGATTAATGCGGGGACATGCTTAACATCTGGGTATCTGGAGAATATGGTGTCGAAATCATCCTCAGTTGCAATATGGAGTATTTCAACCTCATCATCAGTCAAAATGAAATTATCTTTTAAGTAACTACAAGCAGGGCAACCCTCTTGGGTTATAAGATTAAGTGAACAATGTATTGGCTTCATGCTCTGCGTCAATGTGCTCTACCTCTCGACCTCAACTTTTTCTATGTCTTTTTCCTCAGTTGAACTGGATGTAGGCGTGGGACAAGTCCCGATTCTTTCCATCGAGACCACTTTTCCTTCATCATCCCTACATTGCTTGTATTTTATGTTTCTCTTCTTTCCAGCACAAATGACTTTGCATTCTGAGGGCGTATATAACACCCCCGACTATGTTTTGCCACTGGAAACAACAGTGCAATGCAGTTTGTTATCTCGTTTGTTCTTACCGCATCTTAAGGACTCAATCTCTTGTTTTCCAAGAGATATGTTAGTCATCCCATCCCCAAGTTCAGCATTCCCTTCCTTTTTATCTGGGTTCGGACAGGCAACTCTACCGTCCTTGATTATGCATCCACGCTCTATCTGTTCAGGTGTCAATTGAGGAGTGTCAATTACTTCGTCATCCTCCATGTTCAGACCTCATTTGTGAGAAGCGTCTACTTCTCGTTAACCTTCACATTCTTGGAGTCCACAGGGCAGATTTCGATACTCTTCCCATGCTTCGTCTCCACTGTTATGCAACCTTCGTGCTTTCTGTCCTCAGCCATGATTCCACCTCAGCATTTCCCGATGGTTTTCTCAGTCAGTCCCTTACCATCATCAGTGGGGCAAAATTGTTTCTTCGTGCCGTCTTTCATGCACACATTCACGCAGTTCTTTTTCTCAGCCATAATAACAAGACCTCCAATTGTCTTTGCAAGACCTGTATAAACTCCTTGTAATATAAATCTTTCTATTTATACGCACAATTCTGGACTCAATGATGTATATCATATAGTGCATCTATTGTATCCTGAGTGAAATCATTATTGAACCCCGTATACATGGGATACATCACATCATCTGGGTCATCGGAATGCCAATATCCAAGAAGGTGAGAAACCTCGTGTAGACCAAGAGATGACTTATGCATAGATGTAGATAGCATAGGGCAGAACACAATTGCGAAATTAATCTGGACTCTGGCGTAGCCACCCAAATCACCATATATCTCATCCTGCGGAGTGACCAAATCTGCGAAAACAAGGACAAAATCAGCATTTTCATCGTCCATCGCACTTGTCATGATGTTCTCGAACTCGAAGTCAAAGTATACAGTGTCATTTTCGTTGTAAGTATCGAATGTCCATCTAATATCAATGTCTGCAAGAGCCAACTGGTCATCAATGTGGTTCACAAGAGAAGGCTCATAAGGGACATTGTAGAACATGCAAAGGGCATCCAATTCGTTTTGACCTTCATAGCAATAATGCCAGTCTCTTGGGAAGTTAGCAGTCGGTTGAGATGTAATAACCAAAGTTCCATCTGGATATATCGATTTGTTGAATTGCTGAGTGATGAAGAAGGAGTGGACTTGCGGAGTAATAAGGACGAATAAGACGATGATTAGAATAAAGAATGTCCTAAGAGTCTTTCCCGTTTCCATCAATGCACCACCGTAATATTCATAGATACGAAGAGGATATATGAGATTATTAGCATGGCGATAACAGAGACCAATACTGAGAGAATCAAGAACTCCTTGCCCCTGTCCCCATATTTTGCATCAATCCAATAGAAGGGAACGATTCCAATCTCGAAAACAGTAATTCCAATAAGATAATAGTAAAGGTCAATAGCACTGATATAGATGGAATCACCATTGAATATTGCTATTATGGGAATTAACATAACACCCGTTAGACCTATGAAATACTCTTTCCACACGGCTCTATAAGTAACCAAGTCATCCCTGAAATAGACTAATATGGTCACTCCAAGACCAATGCCAAAGAAAGCCATGTAGTATCCTCTTGGGAAACCCATCCACCAGTTGACAAATACTAATGGCAGGACTATTACCAAGTATAGAAGATATTTCAGTCTATCTTCCAACTACACATACCTCCTCAACCAATTGTTCTGGCTGTCATCATATATGACCAGACAACCTGCGAACAATGAAAGTATTATTGACAGATAAAGGTTGTAGAGATTATAAACATTCTGGGTCTCAAATTGTTGCGGGATTACTTCCTGCTCTAAGGTTGAATTAAGGTAAACAAGCCAAACATCAAGAGAGCCATCACGGTTGTAGACTATGTAGCCATTACCATCATCTGCCATGTGTAGTTTGCTATAATAACAGTCATATTCCAAAGAGGTATTACCATCTACTGTCCAATTCTCCCCAGAAGGAACATGATGTAGGGATATATTGCCAAATGAGAACTCAGTATCTGTGTATGTCAGGAACTCACCAGAAATCCAGTCCCCAACAGCATAGTTTGAATGCTCATATACATTGGCGAATTCACCTGTCGTGACATCATATAATTGTATGGTATTGTTCCAAGTAGAATCATTAAGATATGTCAGGGAAATATAATCACCAGAGCAATCCCCATACCAGTAGACCTCCATATTTGAGTCAGTGTGGTCAACATATTCAACGAGTGTATCGGTATCAAAGTCATAGTAGCAAAACAACACCTCACTCGCACTATCATCCCAGACAAGCCACATTGCTATATCTTCATCTATTCTGACACCAAAAGGAACATCATCATCTGCCAACACATCATATTGGGCAAGATGCCAATATGTCCCATCCGTAATATTGTAAATGGTGACATTACAATATGGGTAGGTGTCCCAATGGGCATACTCAATGAAGATATATCTGTCTCCATGAACCGCAACATTAGGCTCTTCAAAGAATACATCATCGGTTGGATTTGAATAGTTGACCAGTATGTAGTCATCACTATCTATGTCATAAAGATAAGAATATAATTCAGGGGTTGCACTCCAATCATATTCCATATATGCAATATAATCCTCATAGACAGTGAAAAGACCCCAACCAAGTTCTGCCCCAACGGTTGTTATCTGCCTATCCAGAAGATAGGTCACATTCTCATCATAATATCGATACCCAACATAATCATCATCCCCGTCATAGTATCCAAAACAGGTCTTATCTTCATAGGCATCAGGAAAGCCATACGCAGTCCCCCCCTCGCTCCATGTCAACCGAATTGGTTCAGAAAGAGTATAATCTCCATCCAGTATCTCTACCTGTGCTGTCGTGCTTACAGGAATCATCTGTTGCTCAATGTATAGACCTCCAGCAAAGATGTATGCAACAACCAGAACAATCGCAACAACCAAGCCCCAAAGAGCAATTCTCTTACTCTCCATGTTATCGAACCTCCGAATAAATCTTTTTATCGTAAACAACCAGTGCCATTGCGAATATACCTGCAATTATACTGGCATAGAGGAAATTGTAATCATATACGCTGATACTTCCAAACTCTTGAGGGATTGAATCCGCAGTGCTATTTATATACACCATCATAACATCGAAATAGACTTCGGACTCCACCGTATGAACCTCATTCCAAACAAGGATATAGTCCTCACCATCATAATACATATCTGGACTAAAATGTGGTAGGAAAGAGAACTCATCCCTAACGGAGAATGTCAGATTTGTCTGGCTATCCCAGACCAAGACTCTCCAATATTCTCCAAACTCTGCCCAAGCGACCAAATCCCCGCTAACAGTTGGAGTAACACTGGTATTATCCTTTCCTGTCTCATCAACAAACCAATCTACACGCATCGTCTCATTATCGTGCAAATCATGGAACATGATAGAATGATTCTGATAATAACCGCACCTCCAAACAACATGGTCTCCCCATATTGTAGCCTCATTATTGTATGCCACACCACCTATAGAAGAAAATATATCTGTAGTTTGATTTTCGGAAATGTCATACACGGTCATGTTATTATAATGAGTAACAAACTCATCGCCCTCGTAAACTATAATATCATCATAAATATCCCAGAAATAAGGACGGACATCATCTGATATAGGGACATTGGTTAAACCAGTGCCATCAAGATTACAATAAGTAACATTCCTTCTCGTTCCCGTATTCCAACTACTAAATGCAATCAAGTCACCGTAAATCTTTGGATAGGAATACCAGTATCCCCATGTAGTATTGTCAATTAATATTGTGCTATTTGTGGACATATCATGAACGAAAATAGCATCAACATTGCCACCCGTCTTATTATTGAAAACAACGGTTTCCTCATATATCTGAGGGACAGTGTAGGCATCGCTATAGTTCCTCAATATAGTCCCGTTTTGCCAAGTTGAAAGTTGACGAAACGAAATCCATGTGTGTGTGAAGTTACTATCCATCCAAACTATATAATCATCCCATACCGAAGGATAATTACTTATTACAGTTGGAAAAGTGCCAGTATTGTTCATTACCATTATCGGGTCTGACACGGTGAATTTATCATCATCTACCAAAGTAACACCCGTTGAAACTGGGTGGAACTGCTCTGATATGTATAGACCATTGAGTGCAATATAGAGAACGAACCCCACACAAACGAGAACCCCTAACCAGAGCATCAACCTCTTATTTTCCATCAAAGCACCCCCAGACCTATAGCATCAGCCATATAGATGGAGAAAGAACCAATAGAGAATGCCACGATTATGCCCACAACTACATTGAGTCTTTGACTTCTGAACATCTCGTGCTTGTAGAAAGAATTGAAACCTATCCACATGAACTGGTAAAAGATAAATCCATATATAAACCAGACGATGTTGTTAAGGGTAGGAATCGGGTCATCCGACAGACCAATCACCCAGAATGTGAAGGCAGTGCTGAACAGACTTAGGATTGCAATAAGAATCTCTCCCCATAGATTACTTGCTCTGGTTTCCAATGTATACCATTTCTCAGTGATAATTCCAAAACCTACGAACCCAGTAGTGATGATTAGAGTAACCACCGAGACACCAAACAAGGCACTAATGAACCCTTCATCCAGTGTAATTTCCTGCATCTTGAAATAGAGCAAAACAAGGAAAGTAACGACTGGCATGAAATAAACTGCACTGGGCTTGTTGCCCACATCTTTGACAGCCATTATTTCATAGTCGTTACCGTTTGCCAAGTGCTATCACCACCAACTCAATATCCAATCACTTGCTATACGAGTCACGAAGTCCACGAGTGCAATCAAAAAGAATATGATTGCTATGGTGTCCATGTGATTGGTCAGGAACTCATTCTTTACAAGAGCACCTTCCTTCCTTGAATCAATGTATAGCCAAGCAAATAGGATGCCAAGAACTGTGAAGAGCAAAGGGAAATACAGGTATTGCGTCTCATCCTCTTCTATGACAATAGGTAGAACCTCAATGCGAACAGTATCTATGTCCACAGCCCCATCATTATCCTCAACTCTCAGACTTGCGATGTAGATTCCCTCATCATAGAATTCATATGTGAATTCTTCTCTGTAGAAAGTATCACCATCAATATCCCAAGTATAGTTGACGATATAACCATCTTCATCGATTCCCTCGCCATAGAACTCAACCTCCTGCCCGACATATGCAGATACCTTATCCGCTTCTGCGAAGGCATATGGCTGAAGGTTTACAACACCACTGAAATTGACGAAAAAACCGTCTGTGATTACATCAAATCCATTGGATACAGCATCGAACACTACCTCATATTTACCAGATTGAATCTGATATATTGTCCATGTAACAGATTCTTCACTACCATTTGTAGGGGGGAATGTGACATCTTTCTGAATCATGTTGTATGTTGAGCCATCTGGTCTCTGAATTATTGGAGTAATATGACAAGTCGTATCTGAATATCCATTACCTACCAGAGTATATGTCAGAGTAACAGGCTCATTTTGTTCGACAATAACGGGTGTTACTTCGGCATGTGCTGATAGAGTCCAGTATACCCTGAAACTACCGACCTCATCGTATGTTGGGGAGTTGTAGGAATTATTGTAATATACCGTGTAATTGCCAATCATGGGGGGTGTGTAAGACCAGTTAATCAATATTGTCTCTGCCTGATTGTTCTGAACCGTAGCCCAATTCTTAGTGGTTAGGTCAACCTTTGTGCCATTCGGCAATACGACATCTACATAGACCTGACCATTCCTGTTAGGCTCTGTAGATGTATCACTGAACTCATATTGCAAAGTCACAGGCTCATCAATTATCCAGTCACAAGAACTTGTCTCTTGATGGTCTGAGAAGTATGTTGCACTGGCAAGAGTGCTAAACAACACAGTCATAGACACGAAGGCACAAATCAATACAATAGTTTTCTTTATCATGTTGTATTCCTCCAATGAATCTCATATCCCAAACAACTCACCCCGTATTCCGTAATCTTCAACTTTCTCAAGGAAGCCTCTCCTCTCAACCCTATGCAAAGAATCCCATTCTTCCATAAGGATTTCTCTCCAATGTTCTCGTGCCAACTGAGACTGTAATGCCTCAAATCGCCCACAGAAGCACTTCTGCGGAGCGAACTTCGGGAACTTCCTAAGTTTGTTTATGTAGAACCTGACTTTCTTAGCCCAAACCTCCCTGCATTCAGTATCATCAGGTGAGCACTCTCTGAGCCTTGAACGAGACTTATCAAGCCTGTTATTGAGGCGAGTAACGGTCATGGGTCTCCTCATATTGCATCTGTGAAGGTAACTCTTCCCAGTTTCAGGGTCAGAACTTCTAACTTCAGTCACTAACCATTGGGTATACGGGACACCCTCCGAATCAAGATAATCCAAACCCGCATCCTCTATATAGATGGTTGCCTCACTGGGGGATACTGCTGGAACACATATCTGGACACCAACTCTATAAGGCAATTGAGTGGCTACATTGATATAACCAATATCCTCCAAATCCTCTTCGACTTCCTCCCACTCAATATCATCTATATCTGGGGGCGGGGGGAACTCGAAGTCCTCATGCTCTTCGCCTTTGAGCCAGTCCATCTCCTTTTCTTTCGTCTCCGTCATCATTCACTCCTTATTTCCAGAAAGCATAGTAACCACCGCCACCTTCGGGGTCTACAAGGTATGCAATACTGAAAGCCAATAGAGTCAAACCGATTATGATTGTCAGGAATATCCAGTTGGTGTTATAAACTGTTTCGGACTCGAACTCCTGATATATGTCTGCACCAGTCGGCTGATATGTCTGAACCCAAAGGTCATCACTGAATGTATCCATCGTTCTACCATAATAGGCTATAACCCCGTCATGTATACTTCCCCCATCATAGGCGACAGTATCGTTTGTCAAATGAAAATCATACTCACCGAACAATTCGGAAAAAGATAGGTCTAACATAGCCATCTGAGTATCTATCCCTATCCCCTCCGACTCATCCACATAGATAATCAAATCCTCATAAATATCTGGATAACGAGCCATAAAGTTAGAATTCCATTCATCATCAGTGATTATGGTATAATACCTACCCTCATTCAAGTCATAATATTCAAGAGTCCACACCCCCTCCCTGAATGTATGATAGACTATCTTATCATCCCAAATCTGTGGCATTCGACAGTCTACACCCCAGACAAGTTGCGTCTCCTCATCAGCGTCAATATCATACATCCAGAGTTCATAGACACCACCTGCTGAATAATTATAGACCTCATAGACAATGATATTATCATAAATCTGCGGATACTGACCGTATTCAAACAATATACAATCATGGAACTTAGTAGAGGAATTAGCAGAAATATCGAAATACCAAAGGTCATCATTAGGATCCTGATATGCGATGATGTCGCCCCAGATTGAAGGAAAGCCATAGTCATCCCTTGTTCCAAACCAATGAACAGGCTTATCGACTCCATCATCTAAGTCCATATAATGAACATCATAAACAGAGTTCCTATCATCATACCATGTGACATAATTTTGGTATATGTCTCCAACCAATTCATCGACACCAGATTTGTTTGCAATTGAAGTATACGAATTATCAGTCATATTATAAACCCAAACCTCTCTATCGAATGGAATTACAAATCGTTGTTTCTCATTGTAAAGAACGAGGCTATCCCAGATTATAGGTCTTGATTGGTCATTGTTAACATTTGTAGCATTTATTCTAATAGGCTCTCCGAACTCCCAAAGACCATCTTCACTGAGGTAATCATTTGTCGTCAGTATTTCCTGAGTGAACGGGTTAGACAGCATTATAAGAATCAATAATGCGACTAAGAGAATTGCACCATACATGTATATTTTTTTCCTTTCCATTATATCACCCACCAGTATAATAGAATTGCACCTATTATCACGGCACTGATAATGATTCCAATCCAACTGCCCATCTTCTTGATATGCTCAAACTTGTAGAAATAATATTCTGCAACGAGCAGTCCACCAACAATGAATATGATAGCCACGATATAGACCCAATAATCCTCAATAAATTGCTCCGCAGGACTCGGCTCAACAACATCTCCATCGTCAATAACTCCAGTGGTTGATAAGGTCAACATGTATACATCTTTGTCGCCCTGCCCTGTGGGGCTATCTCCTGCCGTGAACACCAGAGTATCATTGTAGACATCGGAATATCCAATTTGCTGGAAGTCCCAACCAATATCATGGAAATCATCATGAGCGAGATTATATACGAGAAGTTCAGACTCTCTCTCATGTTCAGTCGTTTCAATGATACGCTTCATCGTCACATAATCTCCAAAGGCACTCTGAACAGTGTATATCTTTCCATCAGTAACGGGGTCACTCTGCCAAACCAAGTTCGTAACCCCAGTATCAACAGAATAAGTGTATAGTGACATCCCATACGAACCAGAAGTGCCATTACGCTTCGTATACACAACGGTATTCTCGTCAGCAAAGTATCCGAAACTAATTTGTTCTTCGCTTGGGGCACTATCTATGCTTTTAACTGTATCAGTCTGATGATTATAATGATAGAGAACATAGGAATCTCCCTGATTAATATGAAGAAGTAGTTGGTAGCCATGTATGTCAGCGATATAGGAATTGGAATAATCGAACTCCTCAATTTCTCTAAGGTCTGTCTCCAGTCCATTATCTAAATTATATAATACTAATCTGCTTGTCGTTCTCCATCCAGCATATATGTTGCCAACACCCATAACTAAAACATATGCATGTTCATCATCATCAATTACGGTAGAGGAATAATCAGTAAAATTATATATCAGAGGCTCTTGGTATTCTTGTTCATCTTCCTCTTGGAATATAAGGTAATTGCCAGATATGTGTGGGTATCTCTGTGTGACACTACCGAGCCGAATACCGAACTCACCCTCAGACGAGATATTGTATCCATAGATGTCCCAATTATTATTCCTGTAATCATCCCAGATTACTCTATCGCCCCAAATAGATATGGTGGTTTGCTCCCTTACAGCGTTGCATATGCATACAGGCTCGGAAGCGGATAAAGTAACACCCGTTGGAACAATCTCCTGCCTTGTCATGGGGTCTAAGACTATGACCCCCAGTAGCAACACGGCTAATAGCACGATTACGAACCTGTAAGTTGTCGATGAACCGTTCATTACATCACCCACCAGTATAATAGAATTGCACCTATTATCACGGCACTGACAATGATTCCAATCCAACTGCCCATCTTCTTGATATGCTCAAACTTGTAGAAATACCACTCTGCGATTACGAGAACGGTAATGAGAGCGACAACCCCTGCAATTGTAATCCAGTTATTTGAAATGAACTCCTCAACCCCTTCCTGCGGTTCTAAATCCTCACCGTCAGGAACACCATCAGTCTCCTCTTCTTCTCCAAATAGGTAGACACGATAAATATCGGTATCTCCTTCATCGCTTATCCCAGTGAAGTAAGCGTAGTTTCCTTCAATAGTGACTCCAGAACCACCATATTCTCGCTCACCAGAGAGCATCATAGTGACATTTTCCTCGTCAAGATTATATGACATCAAAGAAGCCTCTAAAGAAGTATAATTATGCCACACAACCCATTCAGAACTAATGTCAAGAACCCCATAACTACTGGGTCTAACACCAACTATAGAGATTGTTTTCTCAATGCCACCCGCCTCAATAACATGAATATCTTTTACGGTCTGGTCTATATCAAAGAAGGCAAGATGACCATATTGATTATCGAGAGCCATCACATGACCATAATTGGGAGTGTATACATCCTCTATGAAATAAGGTTTATCAGACATGGAAAGCGTGAGAACCCCTTCTCTACCGCCCTGATAGGTGTTTGACAATTCGCCATAGCAAGTAAAGACCGAGTTACGATACTCGAATCTGTCAATGTCGTTCATATAACTGCTTCTAAACAATTCAGTGTCAACATCAGTAAATGGATTGTATTTATGAATATAATCCTGAAATGAGTAATACACATAGTATTCCCAGACATCATAATCATGGAAATTAACACATAATGGAATCTTATAAGACCATGATGTATGATTATTAATGAAATAACCTTCAAGATATATATCTGTGTCAATATTCTTCCTCCAGATAACATGTGTTGAATATATCTTAGGTCTGTATTCTGGGTATATCGTATTAGCAATGACGAATTCCTCTCCAGATGTCAAGTTATACCCATAGATGTCCCAATTGCCGTTCCTGTAATCCTGCCAGACAAGATAGTTTCCATCTGAAACCAAACTCATCTGGTCTCTATCGGCATCAATCAGCAATTCGGCATCATAGATAGTCTCGGATGTTGACTGAAGGCTGTGGATTTCCTGTTGTGCAAACGGATTTGTAACCAACAGACCTACGAATATCACTCCCAAGAATACGATTATGAATTTGTATGTCTGACCCCTGTTATCGCTCATCCTACCAACCCCCAGTATATCAAAATGATTGCAATTACAATCGCACTGACAATGAGACCTATATTGAATCGCTCATTAATCTTCTTAGTGTGTTCCCAATTATAGAAATACCCCTCTACAAAGAGAAGAACAGCCATAACCAGTATGATAGTAGCAATGTAAATCCAGTTCTCACTTAGAAACTCAGATACCGCACCATCTTCCCCGTCTGGTGGTGTCGGGCTTGTAGTGTAAGTGTATGGAACATAGTAAAGGTCGAGTTCGGCAGAATCGCTCTCATGCCTTGCATACGAGATGATTCCATCATATAAATCGAAAGTATGAACTCTGTAATCATCGACCACCGAATATATGTTATCCGTATCGATGTCATAAACCTTAAGTGCTTGATTGGTAGCCAATTCCCTAAACAAAGCCAAATTGCCCCACAAACAGACACCAGAATCGTAATAGAAGTATGGGTTGTCATCGAAGAGTATCGAGGTCTGAGCAGTAGATATTTCATATATCTCTAAACTGGCATTAGTTGTATCAGGATTCCTTGTTACATAAAGAACACAGTCCTCGTATATGTCACACGAATGGTATGAATCGGTTGGTGGAGACTCTATGTCTATTATTGTGTCCTCGTCAATGTCATATAGATAATAGGTAGCATCATCCCTGTTGGCAATGACCACATAATCCTCCCATATATGCCACTCTTGAGGAGAGTCTATGATTGAAGGCTTAATCTGGAAACTCGTATTAGCCAAAATATCATGGCAGATAAGACCACTGGAATTTTCGTAGATTAAAATATTATCATACAATTTCGGATTATTAACTTGGGAATCATAATCATCATGCCAAATTATGTATGTGGTAAGATTATTCAGGAACTTAACCTTAACAAAGTTTCTGTCAGGTGTAGAATCAGAATATCTCCAGACAACAGTATTGTTCTGTATGAATGGTTCATTCTCATAATCATTTGCGTTGGAAATCATAAGATTATTGTCAGTCGAAATATTGTATCCTCTTATGTCATAATGGGTATCAGAGGCTGAAGAGCGATACACTATGATGTCGCCCCAAATGGATGGCTCTCTCTGTTGCCTCAATCCATCATCGATTAGGACTTCATCCCCCAGATTGAAATTCAGGGTAGCCCCAGTTTGTGCATTCATTCTCTGCTCTTCAATGATAGGATTGACTATAATAATAGCCAATAGGAATACAGCCAATGCTATGATTATTACCCTCATTCCTGCTCTCGTGTCTCCATCCGTCATGGTATCGACCTCGTTTTTTTAACCGCTTTTACTCAAGGGTTGTTGCGGTTCAACCCATTCTGATAGGGAAATTAAAGGGAAAGGGAAGGGGCTTTACGCCCCTCATTCTGCGAGTGTATGGCTCACCTAAGTCTCTGGGAAGAGTTCTTTCCTCGTCCTATATATCGATAGGAACATGAGGATAGCACTTCCAATCATCAGGATATAGCCCAGAGCAGGGTTTCCCGACACTACAGAGCCAGTCGGCAGTTCCATCAGAGCACCATCTTCCATCAAGAACTTCAATTGTAGGTGGCTAAGGAACAAGTCCCAAGCATACCAGAAGTATAGGATGGCAACGATGATGAAGATGACCATCAACCACAGAAGCCATCTCTTTGGGGTCATGAATGCTATTCCCAACATCATGATTCCAGAGATGAATGTAAATGCCAGTGTAACGGGGTATATGTATTGAGTCACTGCATCTGCTGGAAGAACGGTCACATTCTCCGAATCTGGAAACAACCAATCCTCAGCATTCTCTGTATAATTGAGGTCTGCGTAGTTGATAGAAACCGACTCTGTTAGTTCAGTAGCATTGTCATCTTCGACAGTGAACGACATGCTTAGGTTGACATCGAAGTGTCCTGCATTCAGAACGAACTCTGCGTTGCCGACATCTTCTCCTTCATACTCAAGCGGTGCTGTCATTGTCAAAGTCCACAGGGGTAGCAACAGACTTGCTATCGCTAAAACCCCTGCGACAAGCATCAGTGGTCTCTTTAGCCTTGTCTCAGCCATAGAAACCACCTCAACTTAGACCCAACATTCCGAGCCAGTCATACATCCACTGGAGCAGTCCGAGACCCATTATCAGAAGCGGAACGCCCATGCCCATATAGACATAGTTCCACTGCCCTGCCTCAATCCACTGTTGATAGGTGGACTTAAAGAGCAGTGCCAGAATCAAGGCAATGACAAAGCCGATACCTATCATCATCATTCCATATTCCTCTGCGGTGTAGCCCGTTTCAACAGGCACAACTGGGGCAGTTGCGAAGGTTATGTTCGCCCAAGCAGACGAGTCCTCTTCGTCCCAATTTGGATATTCTACCGCATCAGGATATGACCAGAATGGAAGAGTTCCATATCCGAAGTTCCCATACTTCACCGTGTCACCGAGTTCAAGTTCTCCATGTATGAAGTTCGATATTGGAATGGCGAACTCCCACATAACATGGTCTGTGTCTGAATTGATTGAATCATCGAAGTCCGAAGCATACAGACATGGCTTCCAGCCCCAGAAGGTTATGTTATATGGGTCATATTCTAAGGGGAATGTTGGAGGTTCAGCACTGAGGGTGATAGGTTCTCCACCCCCACCAAACCATTCCCAAAAGATTCCCCTATGGAAATGATACATTGCTTCCAAGTCTGGTTCATATGGCTCATACTCGTCATTGTCGTCCTCGTCAAAGTAGAGTTCTATCCAGTCGTCCTCATCGTATGTGTTGTCTGGGCAGATGTCGATACCTATGTAGAGGAAATCGGCATCGTTCATGAAGTATTCGTAGATGGTATCGTTCAAGTGGCTTGGGTATCCTTCATAGTCAAAATAGACTACAAAGGCATCAGACCATTCTCCATTATCGATGTCTCCATCGATTACGGGTGGAACGGTTGCCCATCCAGAATCGATGTCAGTGGTGTAGCCATCTCCATCTGTGTCGATGTCCCCTGTAGCACCGAGAACGGTGGTTGCAGGGGCAATTGCCATGCACATCACCACGAAGGCGAGTGCAAACATTCCAAGTATTTTACTCTTCATGTTCATCACCTCAGATTAGATAGCCAACCCAGTCGTAATACCACTGGAGCAGTCCGAGAGCCAAGAGCAGTGTAGCCACTCCGTATAGCCCCCAAATCATCTTGTCCTTGCCTTTCTCAATCTGTTCCAAGACCCATTCCCTAAAGAACAAGGTCATGACAAGAATGAATACGAAGCCGATGCCAATCATTATCATGGCATAGTCATTCGCAGTCAATCCTTCAGGTGCAACCGCAGGTTGCGAAGCCAGTGTGACTTCAGCCCAGTCGCTTGAGTCCTCATAGAAGTCTGGGTCATCTGGGTCGAGTTCTATTGGATACCAATAGTCCTCATCACCATAATCCAGACCGCCCCAAACCATGAACCTGAAAGCATCATCTGTTCCCATTTGTTCCTCCCAGTTCTGTAGAGGTATCTGCAATTCCCATATGTAATGGTCATCCTCAGAGTTCACCGTCTCATCGAAACCAATAGCCCAGAGAATAGGCTTGTTGCTGAAAATGGAAGCATTGAACGAATCCTCATCGAACTCAAAGGGAGATATAGGTTGGACAGCACCAAATGTTCCCTCTCCACCGACATCCTTAGACTGTGGCTCTCCAGAACCACCTCCAAAGATTCCACCGCCCTCTGAGAATCCGTATACGAATTGTTCATTTCCATCCTCATAGTCTGGCTCGAACTCATCATCGTTGTCCTCATCAAAAGCCATCTCGAAGCCTGTCAAGTCCTCCGTGTAGTTGTAAGGGCAAAGGTCGATGGCAAGGTAGAAGAACTCGGCATCGTTTCCAAAGTATAGATATATACTTTCGTTCTGGAAGTTAACCCAGTCATCCACTTCGTAGTCGATTTCAACGACTGTTGCGTTTGCATACTCGTTGATGTCTATGTCCCCGTCCACAGTGGGAGCGAGGTCAAGCCATCCACAAGTAAACTCGTCCTCATAGTTCGTTCCCTCGTCCATTGTTCCAGCCATAGCAATCATAGGACTGACTGCCATGACCATCACAAGGGCGAGGAGTGTTGCTATTATTGTTTTAGTTTTCATATCTTTCACCTCGTAGGTTTTACCCAACCAATTAGGTTGGTTAGTCCCACAACTCCTTCAACCCCTGAAGTGTCATGACCACGCCCATGATGATACCAATCATCTCTGGGTAGGTGTTGCCGATTGCTCCCATTAGAAGCAGTATGCCTCCAATGATGAGTGAACCAACACCCATGAAGTCCCACTTAGTCGGGGTTATGTTGCGTTCTTCGATTACCTCGTATGCACCCCACACGAGGAAAACCGCTACAAGCACCCAGTATTCATAGGGCGAGGCGAACAGAATCCCAAACGGCAAAACACCGAGTAGAATAATGAACAGATAGTTCCTGTTCATGTCCTCTCCACCCATGAACTCTGCGAGTGCTATCGCCCAAAGTCCGAATGCGAGGAATACCTTCCACCAAGCATTCGTCATTCCTGCCAGAAGCAGGATGAGTATGCCCAGTCCGATATATCCCCATGCGAACTCACTGTCATGGTTTTTTCTTACTACCATTTATTTCTACCTCCTATTCGAGTTATTTTTATTTTTTCTTCATCTCCTCTTTTCATGATTTCTATACTCCTAATGTTGGAATGTTGCCCGTCAGTAGGGCATTTATGATGTCGTTCATCCGACCTAACCATCCTGAATAGTTAGCCACGAAGCAGATAATCAGGAAGAGCAGTCCTTTCCCCGCATCATCCCAAGTCAGTCTACCGTCTGCCCCTATCCAGAACATGAAGGCAAATATGATTGTGAAGGTCATGACCCCATACGAGAATGGGCATACACCAAGAGCCTGTGTAACTAAGCCAAATACAAAGTATACGGCTATCAGTCCCAGAAACGAGAAGAAGTATGCCGTCAACTTCCTTCTGATGCTCCAAAGTATGCTCACTGTAATGAAGATTATACTGGCTACAGCCAATACTGTCTGGGTATCGACATCCTCCGAGACACTCCCGAATATGAATAAACCAACGAGTGTTAGAATGCCAAAGAGGAACATAGTCTTGGCTATCTTATTGCCTTCCTTTTCATCCTCGCTTTGAGATTGTGTTAATTCCCAGTCCTTCTTCATTTCTTACCCCATGTGAATCCTTTAAGTCCAAAGACCCCCTCTTCGTTAAGATAAAGCATGATGGTCGCTACAAGCCCAAGAGACAAAATGAGCAGAATATTCACCCAACCAGTATCAACTACAGTTTGCGACTCAATCTCTGGAATAACAAATGCCCCCTCATACTCCTCATAGGTCATATACACAACATCGTGTTCGTATGGTGTGGAACTTCTTGTCGGAGTAAAAGCCTCAAATTGCTCCCACACAATCAGGTCTGAGGATATTCTACAGTTCCACCTTTGCCAAGTGTCATTCGTAGCCTTAGAGAATGATTCCTGAAATTGACTGGTAGGTATCTCAGTCATTAGGATTTGGTCAAAACCATAACTCCAAGTGTATTCACTCGTCATGACAATGTTATCCTCATATATGTCAGACTGAGTAGAACCAAGCCAGTAGGGGTCATCATTGAAGAACGAATATGTTCTATTAACCTCGATATTGTAATAAACAGAAGTCCAAATACCGTCAACGAAGTCACTGTATACTACATTGTTACCGCTTATGCGTGGTCTCTGAATGAAAGGTCTGTCTACGACCAGTGTTGTAGTATTCTCTTCGATATTATGAATATAAAGCCCCTCATTATAGACATTGAAAACAACATAGTTGCCATCAATATCATGGGTAGTATCCCCAAGAACATCTGATATGGAATATTCTGTTGCTGTATCAAGGTGACGCAATATAAGTGAAGAGTAATTATGATAGACCAGAATGTTATCATAAATTCTTGGTAGATAGCAATTCTCATCTGGGTGGTCTACAAGGATTGATGTAACATTCGATGTCAGGTCTTTCATCCATATATTGAAATAGTAAGGAGAATCGCTGTAATCAACCTCGCACCAGACAACCCTATCTCCCCAGATATGAGGTAGCCTCTGTTCTGTTGTGCGATTATCGATGATAGTCCGACTCTGTTCGCTGACATCGAACATTGCGATGTCATTGTTAAGTCCACTTACTTTTCTCATGTAGACTATCTTATCTCCGTATACCTCTGGTAACTGTTGCCAGTTCCATTCATCATCAAGGTCTGCAATCTGCACTTCTCCAAACTGCCAGAGTTCGTCATCGGAGACCCAATCAACTGTCTGAACCTCAGTGGTAATGATAGGCTGTGTTAACAGTATGCCTATGATGACCACCAGAAGCCCAATTATCACATAGTCTTTCATATTTGCCATCTTTTTCACCTCTTCAACCATATAGACCCCAATAGATTAGTATGGCTATAATTATACCCGCACTCACTATCAAGCCTATGTTCAATCTCTTGCTTATCCTCTTGGTATGCTCCCATTTGAAGTAATACCCTTCTACGAAGAGCAATATTGAGATAACCAGAATAATAGTAACAATCCACCACCAATTGTCCACGAGGAACTCTTCTGGAGACGGTGGGGGCGGTGGAGTTGGAGTTTCAATCTCAAGAATCTCCATGTAGTAAAGGTCATACTGGGTCAAAGAACCAGTTTCTTGGTTCGCAAAAACCACTATGCCGTCAGATACACAAACCCCTCTCGTTCCAGCAGTATCGAATAGTTCAGAGGAAATCATGTCCTCTGTCTCGATATTGTAAGCCCAAATCTTCCAACCTCCAGCAGAAGCATCATGTTGATTCCAGACTACCCAATCTCCCCAAATATCAACATTAACATTATATGTGAAACTTTCGGCAGTGCCGTTCTCAACTATATGTGTTGTTCTACCAGTATTCATATCGTAAAGATTTATCTCTATTCCACCTGAATTATATAGATAATATGCATAATAGTGACCATTTATGTCCCCCGCATTATGAGATATTGAAGAACCAGATTGGGAATCAACCAAGATAGTCTGGTTAGTAGTAATCTTATGAAGATACCAACGAATATCTGAAGCACCCCAATACTCCCTAATCATTATGTAATCGCCATATCTCTGAATATAGCCAGTTGAATCAAACAAATCATGCCTAACAGTAGTTGTGACATCCGTAGTGAAATTATGGATATAGATTTTATTTGAAAGTGTGTAAACAATCTCATCTCCCCAAACATCAAAGGGAGACTCTTCATGTCCTACAATGGGCACATCATAGAGTTTCCACTCTGTAAGATTGTTGAGATAGATGCCCTCATACGCCTCATGGTCAGTCGTATACTGATTCCAACCGACATTGTTACCCCATATGGCAGGTTGCCACTCTCCATATATCTCAGACTCCAGAACGAAAACACTGTCAGAAGTGAAGTTGTATCCATAGATGTCATCATTCAACGCCCTATAGTCAGACCAAACAACAATGTTGCCCCACATATCTGGGTCATATTGGTCTTTATTATGCTCTATAATGGTGTAGACCTCACTGAACTCATACGAGATGTCCCCAGTGGCAAGTGTATTAATCTGCTGTCTGCTCATGGGATTGAATGTCACTATGACAACAATCAGCAACAGCAATATGACAATCACGGTTTTCAGTCCCGACTTCTTATCTTCACTCATTTACAAACCCCCAGTCGTTTATTCTACCTCTGGTAATCCAGTAGGCTACGATTCCGAATATCGCAAGGAAACTCAGAAGTCCAGCCACATGCTCAACACCAATGGAGAAAGGCTCGTCAATCTCATTGACTTGAATCTCTCCATCAGTTTGCTGAAGCAAGACATTCCTTCCAGCGTCCTCTACGATAACGAAACTGTTAGTGGAAACAGCCACCGTTATATTCTGATATTCGTAGACATAGACTGCATTGTTTTCCTCGTCAACAAACGAGCCAATATATATGAAATCCCAGACATCGAAAGTTATGTTCTCCTCAAGGTCGAAGTGACCCCCTGTAATGTTGCCGAAGCGATAGTCTGGCTCGTCAAATACACCTGACACGGAATGTGCAAGATAAACATATTCAGTCCCGTTCACTTCCACGATGTCTCTAATCATGAATGAATCTGAGTAAGAGAAACCTGTGTGTAGGACAAGAGTATATTCATCGTTGACGAAGGCAGTTTCCTCGTCTTGGACGAATACACTCTGTCCTTTGTGTATGTTTTGGCTGAGGTATCCAGCAACTGTTTGGTTGCCGTGTGCAAATATCACAAGCAAGATTATCGCAATGACGCTCAACATTACAGAGACCTGTCTCATTCTTCATTCACCTCAAGGGGCAGGGAGTTCATCTCCTTCGCTTCCGAAATGGAAGTCTTGTGCGGTCTGTGTCGGGATTTCATCATTGATGACAAGCACAAAGCGGTCAACTTTATACATATCATATTGGTTACTGCTCTCCTCAACATATTGATATTCATCCATGAAAAAAGCCCAGACATCTCCTAATTCTTGGTCGGTAAGGACTTCATCCTCCGTAACATCTTCCCACAGGTATGGGAATTCCCTGTATGAGAACTGTGTTGGAATATAGTTCTCAGACCATACATTGAAATAAGTGAAGAACTCAACACCAATATATATAGACTCATTAGCCGTTGGCTTTGTCGAGAATACAGCAAATTCTATCTCACGATATTGAAGTGTAGATAATGCTAATGTGACTTCTCCATCTGTGGTAGTAAATGTCCTATTAGATAATGTGTTATTTGTAGGCAAGGGTGCAACATAGACAGATTCTCCGCTATCCGATGTAGAGAAGGCTATTCTATACTGATGACCCATGTAATATAGTTCAGTAGCACCCACAAGAACCAATCGATTTTCAGTGTCCTTAACAACGCCACCATATCTAAATGCTGGAAGGTCTATCTCTTGGAAGAACTGTGCCATAGAACCAACAATCTGGTTGAACATGGACTGTATCTGATTCTTTATGACGAACATCTGGTTTCCACCACCTATAGGCAACTGAGTCCAACCATACCAATCTTCATGCCTTGTGGAAGTTTCAAAGTCCCCCTCTGAAATGCCCCCTATAAACTGTCCTGTAACTGTTACATTCATCCCAAATGTGTAATTGTCAAAGATTATCTTTCCTTGCCACTCTTCCCACTCAGGATGATGGAAATAAAGTCCAGTAAGCCCAGAACTGGGGTCATAATAGACATCATCCATGTATCCATCCCAAGAACCTTCATCATGGACATACTCAGGGGTTGCGGAATATGTGACTCTGACCTTGTAAATAACGGGTGTTAGATGAACAGTAATATCGGGGTCTCTTTCCAGTTCCTCGACCTCGTTATATGTAACACTGGCGATTTCCTCAGTGATGGTAAAGTTCCCTGTGAACTGACGATACATGCTCCTCTCAGCGATGAAGTCCCACTCACCTATGGTGAGGTTCTTGAACCAAGCCATCCCATTGTTATCTGTGTATTGCACCATGTCAGCCCGTCCCCCAGTTTCCAAGTCATAGGCTAAAACGGTAATTTTCACATGGGAAACTGGGTATCCTGTCCCAATAGTGCCATTGAGTTGCATTGTATGTGTCTCGTTATCACTGTAACCAACAAAGTCATCTACAGCCAAGTTTTTAACGGTATTTGAACTGGAGAAGAACTCGTCTAACACGCATATCTTCACGCTTGTCTGTGGCAGAACAGACGGGTCAGTGGCATTCCCATTGACATCAGTTCCAACAGTCTCGTTTGAACCGACACCACTGCCAGTCCCACCATCATTTCCCCTATTGACATCTGGCAATTGGGAAGCATATCCCCACCCCGAAGCAATGAGAACCACGAGGAGAACGATTACTGCAACAAGGAATACAGGTCTCCAAGAGAAAGCATTGCTCAGGAATCCTCTGCTTTCCTTCGGAACGAAACGAGTAGTATAGAGATAAGCAATTATCAGCAGACTTGGAATGAGGAAGAGCAAGTCTATCCAGAGCGAAACTCCAACTATTAGCAACCAGAGGAATGCTACGAGTATGAACGGAATCATCAATAGCAGGAACACGCCAAGACCTATCTTAGAGCCTCTGGAAGCGTTTCTCCAACGCTCAGTGAGGGTCTGTCCATTACTGGCACTTGCGAGTCCAAATAGCATTGGAACTACGACAGTTACCCCAAGAATCACAGTCAATCCGAGAAAGCCCAAGAAAAGCCCTGCTATGACGAATATGAAAGCATATGCTCCAAAGCCCGTCCAAAGGCTCTTCTTCATTCGCCTCATTTTCCAAGTTAGATTTTTCTTCATATTATCACAGCCTATGGGAATATCTCCTCTGGACTTCCCAGATTACTCACTGGGAATATGTCAATCCTATTATCCCTCAGAGTGAAGGTAATAGTGTCCAAAACACTGTGGTCTGCATTGTTGGTTGTGAACCAACCCTTGACTTCGTGCCTATATATGCTCCTAAATTGGGCAGAGAAAGTCCACAACTGGTCATAGTCCAGATTATCTGTTTTGACCCTGAATGAGAATGTCTTGTATGGCAGAGAAGTGCCCCTATCAAGTATATTCTGAATAATTGGATGTGTTCTGTTACTTCTGCTACTTGGACTCGGCTGTAACTGGACACTCAGAACCTCTGAAGGAATACTATCTCCAAAGATGTCAACCCAAGTCTCAGATTGAGCAGTGTAATTGGTCAGCCACATCCCCTCATAATGCAGATACTGTGTTGTGAAGAAGCCAGAGTCTCCAGCGAGTGTAATGGACTGCATACCAATGTATGCCTGTTGCATGTATGAGAACATCGTATTGTAGACGCTCATCATGAATCTCACACCGCCAACAGAAGATTTGCTCATAACAGGAGTTCCTCCGACATGTCCGAAAGTATTAACCTGCCTGTCTGCATTTTCGACAAGAGACGGGTCAGTTCCAGATTTCAAAGTTACCCCATAATGCGTCTTGACTATGGTATCACTTGTAGTGCCTTCCTCAATTACTGAATTCAGGAACTCCACGCCTTCTTCAATTATTTCATCAGTGAGATTAGCGGTCTGAACAGCGAGAGGCGGGAATATCAAGGGGTTCGCATTCATATACAATGGAGAGAAGTCTGCCACCAACTGCGGTGTCGGTGTCACCCCACCACTCACTGCGTAAGTAATCTGAATGTCATAATAATCGGGTATCAGATGATACACGAAGGTAGTCTCCTCCTCAACCGTGAACCATTTGTGAAGTGTTTTATATCCTGCCTTTTCAAGAGTAACATTATACCGTCCAACTGGCATGTTATTGAATTGGGCATAACCATCTGCGTTGGTATAAGCGACAATGCTCCTTGTATTGGTTGAGGGATTAAACATATCGTGAACCGTAATACTGCACCTGACATTCTCAACAGGCATTGAAGAGGGAACAGTAGTGCTCTCATCAAAGATAACAACATCATCAATGATTTCTTGATTGAACAACCAACTACCTAAGCCCCTATGAACAATTCTATCAGTAGTTTCGTCTTTAGTCAGGAAGTCATCGAAGCACTTGAAGTATACATCGAAATATGGAACTACATCCTCGAAGTCATCCTGCGTGGTAGCCTCTGTAACACCATACTCGTCCTCGTAATCAATATACGAAGAACCGAATCTATCAGTGATGATTCCACGCCCCGCATTCATGGACATACCTCCTGCGTCTCTGGTGTATGAATATATTGAAACCATAACCAGAGATACCACGAATATCAGGGCTATAACACCGACAACCCTATGTGAAACGAACCTTGTAGCGATGTTCCTCTTCCTCTCTTCAGATGTCATAAGCCTATTGGTGACTATGAATAACACGAGCAAAGCCACTGGTATGGAAATCCAGAGTTCGACATAGTATTTTGATATTCCAGCAAACATCAAGAGAAATGCGAGGAATAAGAACGGAAGTAGGATAATAAGGAATACCCCAAGCCCAGTCTTTTGCCCCGTTGATAATTTCTTCCAACCGCCTCTGTTTCCTGCTCCAGCACTTGCCATGCCTATCATCAGAGGCATCGCAACCGTGAGTCCCAGAACGACCAATAGCCCAATAAGACCCAAGAATACGAAGGCAATCATCATGACTACCCCGTATGTTCCAAGTGTCCTAAACATCTCTTTCTTGAACTTTCTCAGTTTATATTCTAACCTATTCATTTCATCACCCCAGTATCGGTGTTTCCACTGTTGGCAACACATTCTGCCAGACCACTTCCACCTCATCCCAAGTCGTTATCGGAGTTTGCTCGTGCCCATATTCAACAGACCAAAGCAACTGGCTGTTCGACTCTAATGTGTAATGTGTTGTCACATTGAATTCTATTCTGATGTCATTGCCCGAAGGTGCTTCAGCCCACACAACATATTCATATTCTCTGTGGTGTAGACAAGAAGTGTCAAAGACATCTGTAGTCCTGCTCTCATTGGAATCAACGATTAATGAATTTGCTGTGGGAAGTTGTCTCCAGAATGTAGGATACTCGAACCTCTGAGCATCGATGACAGACAAATCATCTACTCTAAGCGTGTGAGCACCATAGATGATTTCTTCCTCAGTCTCCTGAGAGGCATATGCAGTTCCAGTTCCAATGAAAGCCACTGCAACAATTATAGGAATCCAAAACACATTGAGTTGATTCTTCAATTGATGGTTGACCTTTAGCATTGAATTGGTGAAAGAAGGCACAGCAAGACCTGTCCAACCATACCAAGAATTCTGCCTTCTCATATTGTCCCAATCGCTCTGAGATATTCCACCCAAGAATCTTCCCTCAAGGGAAACATGACCGTAGGCATACTCCTTACCGTAGAACACCCATGTAGATTCATGCTGAACCTCTTCATCGAACCAATAGGACACCCCAATCTTGTAGTAGATGGGCTTTAGATGGATAAATACAGTGCCACCCTCATAAGTTTCATTTATATGAATCTCCGTATTGAATTTCTGATAGCCATGAGCATCGATTGTCATCTCATATATGCCGTATGGAACTTCAGCGAAACTTATGAGTCCTTGAGTATCAGTATAGCCACCAATGTTGATTATACTAACCCCATCCTGATTGTCAAGAGATGCAAGTGATATTCCCGCATTGTTGACATCAACGAAACCATCAGTATCCTGAAGTCTGATGGTGGTATTATCTGGGTCACTGTCAGACTCAAGATTGGTCATGAAACCTGCTTGATTGAAATAATCATCAACAACATGGAATATTAGAACACCCGTTACTTTTGGAGTAATAACAGTCTGGTTCTCCCAGTTGCCAGAGGTCTCATTGTAGAATGGAATTATCTGTGTGTCAGTATCACCTACCGTAGTATGCAGTGGAGAAGCATAATCTGAGAAGTTTGTCCTCGCATTATCCCATCGGTGATATTCCTGATAGTTCAATCCAGCCATCATAATGATTACCATGACACCAATGATTCCGATGACACCCACTGCTGGATGCCCAAAGAACCGAGCAACAATGTGTGCATCTGGCTCTTTTCTTTTATTTCTGAATATGAAGAAGCCTACTGCCAGTGCTACAGGAAGAACAATTATAATGTCAAGGGCGAAGGCTGTGCCCATCACGAGCATCCAACCCAATCCAACAAGGAGGAAAGGAATCAATAGCACAAAACCAATGCCAATGCCGAGTTTCTGCATTCTGCTCCTGTCTCCCCACCAGTCTCCAATCTTCTGGGTAGCGGTTCTACCATCATTCTGAGCAAGACCGAACAGGAAGGGGATGACACACAGAGAGCCAAGAGAGGTTACGAACCCCAAGAACCCGACCAGACAGAATACGAAGAAACACGCTCCGACCACTGCGATAATCTTCGTCTTGTCTTGCTTTTTCAACCTAAACATCTTTCTCAATTTCATCTTTTCAACTCCTCAGATAGTATACCACACTTGAATGAGCCAGTGTATAACCGCCTTCATCCGATACGGTAACAATAATCCTGAATGGATACCTGATATATTCAAAGGCATCAGGAGGAAGGTGTAAAACGCCCCATATTATTTCAGTATCCGAATTACTGACATAGATTGGCTTTTGCACCTCAGAGTATATTACTCTATTTTGAATATCATCTTGAACAGTAATATCAACATAAGCCTTATCTATAGTATTGATTTGAGTCCACATGAAATTACTTGTCTCTGCGATTCCAATAACATATGGATTGAAAGAAATGGTCATAGTTTGTGTCAAACTCCATTTGTTCATAGCGGAGAAAACACTCCATTCTCCTTCAGCACCTCTGCTAATATGGACTTCCAGTTCTACAGACTGTCCAACAGTGTAAGGGACAACATAAGCCTGATAAACGGGGAAAGCGATTAAGAAAGCCAAGATTATCGCAATGATTCCGTTTCTAAGGGTAGCATCCTCAGTAGATTTATACCATTTATATCCAAACCATGCGACTCCACCGAAAAGTATCAGAGGGAATATCTGGAAGAAAGCCTGAGTCAGCACATCAAGAGAACCAACATATACTATCAGAACAAAGAATATCAGGAATATCTCTATGAGGCTTCCAGCCCAAGACTTGAGTTTGAATCCCAGACTTCTGATATACAAGTAAATGCCAACAGCCAGAACACTCAAAACTATCAGCAAGATTCCCATTGGGGTGAACATGAAACCGACAATAGAACTTCCTATGAGCCAGAGTATAGCAATCGCTATTATCAGAACTACAAGGATAAGCAACAGTTTCTTACCAGTGCTCTGCTGACCCACATAGGTCACAAACACATCCTTTGTTCCTGTGAACACCTTTCTCTCAGTCTGAGCAATGTAATCATCTATTCCCAATGCAAACACCTCTTGAGTTTTCCAATTAGATTATCCTTACTTTGAATTGCTGGAATAACAGCCGTTGACCAGAAAGTGATTGCGTCCCACATCCAGTATAGGATTACACCAATCACTATGATAATGATGAGGATGAGCCAGAATGAAGCATTACTACTTCCTCCACCACTCTGGACTACGATAACAGTCGGTTGTTGGGACTGCTGTTGTGGTTGTGGTTGGGAGACCTGAACGGGCTGAACATCGTATTGTGGCTGTTGAGCAGTTCTCTGTCCACCCTCCAGTATATTGTCAAAGAAGCCCATCTCTTCACACCCCCACCGCAAGTATTCCGAGAGCAATCAATAACTTTGTGGTGTTGTAGACGGTATGGATAGCAATGGGCGTATATATCGAGCCTGTGAAGTCCATACTGACCTGACAAACTACCCCAAACACAAAATGGTATAGGATGAGGAATATCCAGATGAACCCGCCCATATCGACCAGACCTATGGAAGTCCACATAAAGTAGTGGAGTAGCGAGAATATCAGAGGAATCAGGAAATATTTAGAGAGATACATCGTAAACTTGGAGTTTGCGAAGTTCTCAGCCAGAGAGTTGAAGAAGCCCCTTGTGAGAGTCTCCTCTGCATTGGCAGTTATGAACGAGTATATACCCAAGAATACTACAGCAGTGATGAGGTTCTGAGCACCAGAAAGGTCTTGCACAAATCCCTGCGTTGGCTCTGTAGATTGCTGTATGAATATAGTTCCACCTGCTGTGAATGTCTCTATAGTAGCCATCATCAGCCCCATCGTAATGCCATAGAACAAGACATTAACCATTGGGACATTCTTGGTCGTAAAATGCAGTTTTTCTCCGACTTCCTGACCGAACACGAAATAAGACCCAAGTATAGCACCTATGAACATAATTATGTAGAAGGTTGCATGTCCCAGTATAGACTGTCCAGTAAGTCCGAAGAACAAGTAGAGTAGCACTGTAACTACTACTACTATCCCGAACTGGACATTTTCTGGGAATACCTGTGGTCTGTCTGTTTCAGCCATATTTCCGTCCTCATCCTTTTCGCCCAGAAGAGAATTGAACCCCTCTGAGCCATAAAGAAATGGAAAGGGAAGGACTAAGTGATTATAGTCACCAAGCCCTCATTAGCGTGAGTCAGTCCATTGGCTGAACATATGACCATGACACTCCCTGCTCTGGTATCGGAGTCACCAGAAATAACGAGTGTTAGAGTTTCCTCTTCATATGGTATCAAACCCTCTCCTTGATAACAGGCTGTGTGCCCATCAGGAGATATGCTCCAATCATAATCGCCTACGAGGTATAGCGTAGCATTGGTAAACGAGTGCACCGTATCCAGATGGATATAGAAATTACTACACAAACCCTCTTCAGCGACAAACCGTATCTGGTAACTATTATTCCCAGAAACGGATAGGTTGATTGGACTCTCAGGAATTCCCAAAATCGTGGTCATACTGGGGTCAACTTGACCCTGAGTAGCAGTGGTGTTGAGACCAGAATCATCCTGCCCCCATATGGACTCCACAATGTTATACTCATTAGGTATAACACCTGCCCAAGATAAGGCGAAGTATCCGATAAGAATACCGAATACTACAATGATAACGAGACCCGTCCTCTGCTTATCATCCATGTCTTTCCAAGCCATTGAAATTCCCCCTAAAGAACCACATCGATGGTCACTTCATCGGGGGTCAGTTCGCCAACAGTAGTCGTTATCAGGATGTCGATTTCATCTTCAGCATCCCCACCATCAATGTGGAGAATTAAATCTGAAATCTCAACTCCATTGGAAAGTGCGTCACCGTCATACTCAGCAGTCAGATTGTCGGCACTGATGTCCCAACTTGTAGAAGTTGCCGTCCAGTATGCAGTGGTATTTTCCAAATCACCACCCAAAGTGATGGATAATTCCATCCCAGTCACATAACTTTCGTTACATGAGAAGGAGATGACATAGGAGTTATTCTCCTGTGCAGTCACATTGACTGTAGTGGGGAAGCCCTCGACAACGCCATATCCATCAGCGAGGATTATGGGTTCTTCCTCCTCGAAAATCCTGAATACATTGTATTCATCTGGGATATATCCACCCCAAGATGCCACAACATATATCAAGAAGAACGAGACGACTACCACAACGACTTTCTTGGCTGTGCTCAATTCTTCATCAGTCATTACCATTCTGTTTCCTCCTTTTTATTTTCTACTCCCGTTAAATCATTATGTCCATTTTTATGACTCTGATTACTCCTTTTCGTCCACGACTTCCACATCGAGGTTTTCCCCACAAATCTTAGCCGTGACCTGATTTCCGTTCTTTCCCTTAGCAGTTACTATCACGCATTTTTTCTCTGGCATTTCCATCACCTATATGTAAATTGAATATCTCCACCAGACATGAATGTGCTTCTGATTCCGTAGAGATACCAACAAATGAGTCCTCCAATGATTATTCCGAGCCACGCAAATGAGACCAATGAAAACAGAAGCCCCAATGCAGTCAGAACAAAGTAAGTCCAATAAGCCCAAGAACGATGCTGATAAAGATGAACACCCAAGAATGTAAAGAAAAGACCTATGACAAGTAAAACACCGCCCATCAATGCCATAGCGATACCTATTGACAGCAAGGGAATTATGAGCAAAATGCTCTCCAGAGCCTCATTTTCCAATGCAGAGCCAACACTCAAATAAAAAATCCCTGCAAGGACACTAAGAACTCCACCAATTGTAGTCAGTGCACCAAGAATCTTTAGTCCCGTATGATTTCCATCCATCTTTAACACCCGTTATATTAGTAACGGGAAAGAGTAAAGGGAATCTAAATATATAACCATTTCTATATTTATACGCACAATACTGGAAGGTAATTTTTCAATTAATTAATTAGGATAGAATAAAAATAGTAAATATATTCTAATTGTTATTATTCTCAGGTATCTTAACAGTGGCAGTGAATGTTACGACATCCAGAGGCTCATATATCTTGAATTTTCTACCTCGTTGCTTCCTTCCATCAGCATCAGTCCTCGTTTTGTGTCCGACATGCTTGATAAGTCCACAATCTTCCCAGATTGTTGTAAGACTGTTGAATATCCTCTGAAGGTTCTGCTTTGTCTTTTCCGAGTCCTTTGGGTTCAACTGCCTTAGTATCTGCTCGAATCCCGTCCTTCTCAGGAATATCTCAAAGTCAAAACGACCTGCTCTGCCTCTCTCGAATACGATTGAAATCTCAACTACCTGCGGAAGATGTGATTGCTCAAATTCATCATTATCCATATGGGTCTCTCCTTTCATATCTACCTACCATTTCTACTCCCAACATTCTGTCGGAAAGCCTCGCCTTATTAAACATTTTCTGCAAGTCTTTCGTCATCTGTTCACGAGCCTCCATAGAAGCGTCTGTTCCGATGCAACCTATCGACAAGTCCATTATTCTCATAGGTCTTTGAGTGGTGGTGATATATATTGTTGGCAGACCAGTCAGCCTATTGATTCCCTGTTGTCTATAGTATTCCCTCATCTCAGGGTTCTCGATAGTTGATATTGGTTTAGATAGATTCTTATGCATAAATCGTTGAATCTGCGAATCAGTCGCATCATGGAATATTAACTCAACATCAGGAAATCTTGTATGGACAAGCCTCAGCAGTCTCTTGCACATTTTACAAGCATCGCACTTATCACTCACCACGACATTAACAGCACCGACCATCTACATACCTGCCATTGACATCACATCTTGAGCGATTGCTTGTGGGCGTTCCCTATCCCCATACCCCGCACCGAAAAGCATAGCGATATAGTCCTCAGTCCCATCTGCAAACACAACTCTCTTGCCCTGCTCTGCCTCATACATCCTGATTAACAACTGGTCATGGAAAGGGTTAAACTTCCTCTGTATTCCATCAGTTTGATAATAGGTCATGAAGAATGAGTCTGGAACACTTTCAATATACCCATCGTTATACATGTTGGCTATCCCATAGACTAACCGCATTGCGTGGTGTCCTTTGACATCGGGGAAGGAGTCATAATTTGGCATCCAAGTGACCAACCATCCCTCGTATTTGGCGACCACCCTCCTCTTCTTCTTGACAGGTGGTTTTTCGGGCTTCTTTCTCTTCCATAGATAATAAAGTATGATTCCAAGAACTATCGCACCCAATACAGCCCATTCACCACCCATTACTGTTCCTCCTTCTCTTTTTCAGCCAATCTCTCTGCCCTCGCAATTCCGTTCAACACCTGTTGAGCCGTAGGGTTCTTTAACCCAAGATATGTATCACCGATTTTATCGACAACATCCATCATTGAGCGAATAGTATCATCCACACCTGCCTCAGCAGAATCCTTGAATTTCTTAAGTCTCTGCCTCGTTGAGCGTTGTATCGTAATGGTTGTGAAGAAGTCCTTGTAATCGACATCACCATGCTTCTTTGGTCTGCCCCTCTTCTTCATCGCCTGTTTTCCCTTCTTCTTAGGTGTAGCCATATCTATTCTCCAATCATCTCACATGAAGCCTTCTGAACGGTTCAGGGATGTAGTATGTATCAAGAACACCCCTCTGGACAACCCTGATTAGGTGTCCTGCACCCTCCATCATCTGCTCGATACCCTTTCGTATCGTCCTCTTATCTTTCTTACTGGCGTTTGCAATCTCATCGATAGACATTGGTATGCCATGACTGTGAACAACCATGATGTCGAATACAAGCCTACCAGTCTTGAACTTAGTTCCAAGACTCTTCATTCCACTCATGTAGAGTTTCTCATAGTCTGTCGTCAGTCCCTCGAATGTTTTCAGCGAATTCTCCAACTGATGAGTTTTGATACCGCCTTTTATGAGTTCATATAGCAGGTAATACTCAGCCTGAAGGTTGTATATTTCCATGACCTTTCCTCTCAGAGAAATCCCTTTAATTTGGTCTTTTATCGCTTCTACTCTATCACCAAAGAAAGTCTGGGCAATATTTGGGTATTTTTCAGTAACCTGAATTCCAATCTCATAGATGAGCCTAAGAAGTATCTGGCGATATTGCTGATACTCATGTATGCTCACCTCGACTACATAATCATCGCCTTCTGCCAACTTGATAAGCAGAATGTCCTCAAGGAATTCATCGAACTGAATAACGAACATTTCCGTCATAGCCAATATGTAAGCATCATCCATATCGATGTGTTCGCTTGTGTCCTGTATCCTGTCCTTCATATCCCGAATTTGGCTATATATACCCTCGAAGTCACCCATCATGCTTCTGCCCTCTCTCTCTCTTTGACGGTATAGATGTCCAGTGGTGCTCTCATATCAGGAATTTCCTGATGAGCACCCACTATGGTCTCGATAATAGAGAGTTTGTCCATGAGCCTTTTTGCTAAGATATTTGGCTGATTATATATGGGTCTCTTGAATATGTTCTGCTGTGGATTGGACTTAACGATGAGTAAGTCCATGTGCTGTAGTATAGTCTCGATTATCTTGACCTCAACCTTCATTTCTGGTTTCTGCAAATCACTCAGTAGACTCCTCGCTTTCTGAATCGTTTTCCTCGCTTTCTGAACCTGACTCTTCGTCAGGGGAATCCTGTCGTCCTCTGGCAAGGGACTTGAGAGAATCGTATGATTCAACAAGTTTCTCTTTGCTCTTTGACGCAATTCCAGAAAGTTTACCGTCTCCCTTAGTGCCTCTAAGTCCCGCCTTACCAGTTTCCAATCCCGTTGGGGAATCGACACTTTGAGATTCAATATCAGACGCTTCATTTCCGAGAGAGCCTTCTGAGGGGTGTCCACGCCCCGTCTCATCAAAGCCACGCTCCTCTTGTTCTTGTAATCTCCTTTCCATCTCGCCTATCCTGTTCAGTAGGAATGTCTGTTGGTCATCGTTGATTATGCCTTCGTGCTTCCATTTCTCGACCATTTGCCTGTCGAATTCGGCACTCAGCGATGGCACATCAGACCGCAACGCCCTCATCCCATCATCTATCTGATTCCTCTCGATTAATACGAGCATATCATCAATAGACTTGGAATATTTGGAAACCTCTACCTTCAACAGCCGTCTTTGATTCTCAAGAACATCCTGAGAATATTGTGCTTTCGCACTGAGATTCTCGGCAATGCCATCGGCAACTTCCTTCTGTTTTGCTAACCGAGTCTGAAGTGCTTCGAGTTTCCTCAAGCGTGTTGTCGCATCAGCCAGTCGCATCCAAACTCCATCGTGTCTCTCCTGTAGAGTCTCCAACTTAATCTGGTTCTCTTCATACAACTGCTGATACTGATAGGTTCTCTGTCGCTCTCTGATGAGTTTCCGAAGCCTCTGGTCTGACAGTTGATAACCATCGATTTGAGAAAACAAACCAATGCGGGAAACGAGCAATAGTTTTCCATTGTCAAGAACTTTGTAGCCATCTCTCGTTGGGATGAAGAATCCCTCTTTCGCAAGAGGATGTGCGATGTAGTCCTTTGGCTGTCTGATGTTCCTCGTGCCCTCGTAATAGAAGCCATTCTTGGTAGTGAAAAAGACCCGAATTAACTGGTCATTCACCTGCTTCATGCCCACATAATACCCAAGAAAGCCATTATGCTCCCAGTCATTAACATTGCTTCCCGTAACCTCCCCGTCTACGCTAATGACAGGAGCACCCAACTCTACGGGGATGTGATAATCACCGAGAGCAAGTTTCTTGGCTATCAATTCCTTTGCCAGTTTAGAGGTCTCTACCTGACTCTCTCTTGAACGCCTCTCGAAATGCTTCGCAAGTTTATCGAATTCAGGGTGATACCCCATTCCATCAGTTTCATCTCTTTGTGCACTGCTCATTCATCATCACCTTTCCATGTTCCTTGTGCCTTCATGATATGTCGGGTGTAATCCTCTCGGCTTCCTGTGGGATTCTTGCAACCGAACCTTCTCCGAGCCATCTTTTTCAGATTGCCAAACGGCATATCAGTCAGGAATTCTCTCGTGTATATCTTTCCCTTCTTTTCAGGTTTTACCGCAGAAGGCTTAGTTTCAGGCTCGGTTGCCACTGCGGTCTGAGGTGTTGCAACGGGTGTTGGTTTTTGCTGAGGAACAGCCTTTCCTGTCTTTGGCACTGGAGGGTGCTCTGGCTTATTATCCATGACCTTTCCAATACCTGCAAAAGACCGAGCCGTTTTTTCGATTTCCCTCAGTTCTTCCTCAAACTCCCTAATCTTGAGTTTCAGTGAGTTATCCACGCCCCTGAGTTGGGTAATCTCCTTAGAGATGGAATCAAACCTTGAAGAAATACCCTTGTGGGAGTCGATTATGTAATCCATCAACTCTCGATTATCCTCAGCGAACTTTGAATAGTTCATCATGCCTTGCTCCAATCTATGTAGCCGAGCATCCGTCATTCGTATGAAAGTGGCTTGTTTTTCCGCATCTTTCCCGTCCATCTTTCACACCACCTTAGAAGTTCTGGAAGGGGTCTGCTCCACCGCTACCAGTCCCTTTCTTCTGTCCGCTTGGGGGAAATGCACCTGTCAACTTGAATACGATGCCCTTTTCCTTAGCAACTATTAAGACAAAGATGACGAGGATTACCCACCAGAGCCAATAATCGCCCCACATATCCCTTGATAGGGATATTGTTTGGTCGTCCATGTCACCGCCATATTCATATTCGACAGTTACCAGTTTACCGCCAAAGAAACCGCCCTTGTCTCCACTGGACAGTGGAATTGTGCAACTGAATGAACCCGTTGACCTTGATTTCACACTCTGTTCAAAGTTTACCTCAGCACAACTAATCTGAACTCTTGCATCGGATTTACCGTTGCCCGACCTGACTCCAACTACCTTCCCAGTGACATAGATGTAGTCCTTATTCTCGGATTGCCTTACTGTGAAGTCCTCAATCTGGTAGGTTTCACTATAAGTAACACTCGTTGAAGCCGTCAGTCCCTCATGACTGAGGGAGAAAGTGTATGTCCCTGTTTCTGTGGTAGTGAATGTTCCAACTCCATTGCTAAGTGTAATCTGGTTGGATGTGCTATCCGAAGTAACCTGCAAAGAGATAGATTCCTGTGGGGCTTGACCATCTATCAAAAGGGTTATTGAGGTCTGACCATCTGCTGTAAACGAAGTTGCTTGGAGACTAACCACTGGGTTGTAGGAGATTGTCTCTAAATACAATTGCCCCCCATCCTGATATTGCAGTTGATAGTTACCCTTCTCCTCTGCCTCAAGTGTTGCAGTCCCCGTAACAAGAGCCAAGTCAACCATTGTCCCATCAGGATTAACCACTCTAATAGAACCGCTTTGAATGAACCCTGTGCCTTCTTGGAAGAGGTTAATAGCATATCTATTACCCGTCTTGACTATGTTCCAAGTTATAGTTAAATTCGTGTCACCACCATTTCCACCTCCAGAAGATGATTCCTCTACCTCTATCGCTCCTTCCCAGAAGTAGTCAGTATTCTCGATACTCATCTCAACGCTGTGAGTCCCAGATTCCGTAAAAGTTATTGGAAATGACGACTTTCCATCATGTAAGACATGGTATAACCAAAATACAGAATTACTCGGTTCAGTGACTTCAATCTCAATTATGTAGTTCTTGTCCTCAAGGTCAGATTCTTCAACCGAGAATGTGGCGGGTTCGTCAGCAACGATTTCAACAGGGTAATCCACATCTAATTGGAAAGAACCCGTCCCTTCAAAAACAACAGGTGTTGAAACAATTGTTGTCCCTACCACGACTTTCACATACCCGTCCCCCATTTGGTCGGGACTTGAAAATGTTATATTCAGAGTCCCATTAGCATCCGTCATATTGGACGCAATACCTTCAACTGTAGTCCCACTTGGAAATACGATGTCAATTCGAGCAGTGGAGTTGACTGGAAACCCCGTTCCATTGACATAGATCGTTTCCTGTGGTTGCAAAGTTGTATCAGGCTCAATCGTTACGACTGCCTGAGCACTTGCATTAAACGGTATCAGCATCGCACTGATAGTGAAGGCGACAGCCAGAAAAACTGCTATAGTTTTCATGTTGATTTTCCACCCCATCCAGCAGTTTGTTACCAGATTTGGTAAAAATCGTCCTTTTCAGGACGAATGAATCTACTCGTCACCCTCAGTTTTCATCCCCATGCTCTTTCTGACGGATTCACTCGTTTTCTGTCTGTTACAAGCAACCTTATCGTCACCTGACAACTGACCGCAATCCAGCGAACCGTCATCCTTACGGGGCATTAGGTCAATGCGTTCCTTCTTCTTCAATTCTACACAAGCCCGATAGTCTTGTCCTGCCAGTCCTTCACAAACAAGACCACCATCTTCGTCTCTTGGGAATCCTTTACCCTTCTCTTTTTCTGCCATAAGTAAACACCTCAGTATACACGAGATTTCGGAAATGCCCAGATTTGTGCGGACAAATCCTAAAGGTAGATGTTAGTCGAAGGATATAAATTTTTCTATTGAAAAAATAGCCCGAATTTTTCAATTGTAAAATTTCGGGCAACTCCAGACAAGCATTTTCGACATACACGCATATGTAGTCCCCTGTAACCACAGGACTCGCCCTGTAAATACAGGCATACCTGTCGAGTAGCACCCGCCCTGTAACCGAGTAAATGCCTGTAAGTTACTCGCATTGCATTACCGCAATGCCTCCAATACCTTTCCTCTCTGCCACGAAAAACCAGTAAAAAAATGCCTTCCAGTGCGAACCTGTAAACCAGTAACCAGTGCGAGTAACCCCAATCGGAAAATACAGGATGGGAACTCTCCCAATACCAGTAAAACCAGTTGGAACATATACTGGCGGGACTGGAATACCCGACCAGTAATTAGGCTCAAAACTTACTGGTTTCGGTGCGAACCTTACAGGTTTCCATGCGAGTAAACCCAACCAGTAGCGTCCAGTAAGTTAAACCAGTGGGAAACCAGTAAATTCCAACGGGTATTGAAACCATGCGAATGTATTCTCATGTCTGGCTGAATAGAGTTTTTCCAATTGGAAAAACATATCCAGAGGGTAAAAATCCTATGGGAAGCCCCATTTTCGATTGAATTCATATTACAGGCTATATTTCCAATTGGAAATCACATATGAGCCAGTGCCTGTAATTACAGGCAAAAGGTTTATATACTGGTTACTGGGCAAAGGTTTATATACCCTATATCCGTTTTTCTATTATCAATCAATTGAGCCACTTCAACACCCGTTACATAATGGGGGACGAAGTGTCGAAGGTTGATTGACACTATATAAGAAAAAAGAGGAATTCGCATGAAGAAAAAAGCAAAGTATATGGCTATGAAGAACGCCATTAGGCGACTTCAAGACGAGAGCGAAGCCACTTCTATAAGTGGCGGGGGCGACAGAACGACCTCTGAGAGAGGGGAAATCATCCTGTATTGCTCCTCTTGTAGAGGAAAGCAACCTCATAAGAGGGAGACGGTTGGAAGGCACAATTCCCACTATAAGCAAACCTGCATAGAGTGTGGAAGGGAGACCTTCAAGCCAGTGCCAGAGCCAGTCGGGAAGCCAATCGGTGCGTTTCTCATAGAGAAGCGGATAGATGGCAATCTGGAAGGCATGACAATGGCTGAATACCATTTCCTTACAGAGATGGGGTTGTGCCCCATTGACGAAGAGCCTTTCCTTAAAGAGAAGGGCATTCAGTTGAGGGGGCGGTAAACCGAGTGAAGTAACACTCGTTGAAAAGGAAGGTGAGAAACTTGGAAAATTGGATAGAAGATAAGGAAAAGGGCTTGTTGAGAAAGCGGAACAACCTCTCGTCAACGGTATGTATTTGCATTACCAACGACTCTAAGAGGGTTGAGGAACTCGAAATCTTCGCTCTGAACTCTGGGCTTATCTTAGATAAGGCAGACGACATTGAGGGCGAAGCGGTTCTCGTTTATGACGACTGGACTGGTCTGGCTCGTCTTAATGAGGACGGAAGGCGTGAGACTGTAAGTCTTAGCGAAGAGGACGCTTTCGGAGACAACACCCAGACTGGTCAAGGGATACCTATAGATATGTATCTCTCAACGATGGACGCTGAGTTGAAGCGGAAGTCTGAACGCAACACAACGGTTATCATAAAGGGGCTAATCCAGACCTCAGCACAACTCAATAAGGCACTTAACAGTTGGACAGTGGACGACACAATGATGGACTTGGACTCAACGGTTGTTGTTTTCATTCCCCGAAGGGACATCATTCCCGACTCTATAAGGGCGAAGTGCAATGTCATTGAGATAGAGCCGAGTAACCCAGAGGAGCGAAGGGAACAGATTGTAGAGATAGCCAAGCAACTGGGCTGTCCCCCTTCTAAAGAGGAAATAGACCGTATCGTTGAGATAACTGGCGGTCTCGACAGAACCCAGTTGGAGTCAGCACTCATAGAGACAATATACTTACATAAAGACACTCCGAACCCTATCAATCAGGAGCATATCTCTAAGTTGAAGGGCGAACTCATATCCAGAGAAGCAATCCTTACAGTGCAAATGAACGGCAACAGGGGTTTCGAGTCCGTTGGGGGCTACAAGACTCTTAAAGAGTTCATCCAGAAGCACATCATAAAAGTGCTGAACAACAGAGAGAGAGCCAACCACTTCGGCATTAACTTACCGAAGGGTGTCTTAGTGTTCGGGATGGGGGGCACTGGCAAGACCATCTTGGCGAAGGCACTGGCAAAGGAACTTGGCATACCCTTCGTAGAGTTGAATGTCCAGAACATCTTCTCTAAGTATGTCGGTGAGAGCGAACAGCGAACTGAGGAAGCCACTAAACTTATAGACGCACTCTCTCCATGTCTGGTCTACATTGACGAGATTGACGCAATGGGCGGTCAGCGTGGGGGCACTGACTTAGATGGCGGTGCTACAAGAAAGGTAATGAGCGTTCTCATGCAGTGGTTGGCTAAGCCCCGAAACTCGTTGGTCTGGGCGACCACTAATAGAGTGCAAGACTTGGACGAAGCCTTTATGAGAGTGGGACGCTTTGACTACATTCTCCCCCAGTTCCTGCCAGACGGTGAGGCTCGAAGGGAAATCCTGAAAGTTCACTTAGAGGTTGTTCGGACAGTTCCGCACAAACTCACTAAGGGCGAACTCGAAGATATTGCCAGTCAGACCGAAGGCTACAATGGGGCTGAGGTTGAGAGTCTGGTCAATCAAGCCAGTCTTTACGCATTCGACAGCACTCGTGAGAAGGTAACATTGGACGACTTTAAGAGGGCACTGACCGATATGAAGGTCAACAAGACCGAAAGGGCTAAGACTCAGCAAGAGTATGTCGGTTACGCCAATCAGTTCGTCAACCACAAATCCTTCTTAGAGAAGAGCGTTGAGGAATACTCCAAGCCACTGTCCAGAGTCGAGAAGGCGAAAGCCAGACTTAAAGTAAAAGGTGAGCCAGAAGGTGAACCAGAGAGCGAAGAGAACGAAAACTAAAAGGAGCGTGATATATATGAGCCACACGAGAACCCAGAAGGTGAAAATAAAGAACGCCAATCCGAAGGTCTTAGAGGACGCAGTGGATATGCTCTGTAAGTTGATACCCGAACTCGAAAGGGTGCAGAGCATACGGGGATACGGGGGCAGTCGTTCCTCTCTTAGAAAGGGAGCGATTGCAGTCAAGCACCACAATTCCCGATATGGTCAACAGATATATCTCAATGAGAAGGGCGAAATCGTCATATCTGGCGAGTCGATGGACTACGAGACAACGAAGTTCTTGACGAGCCAACTCAAACAGATGTATAAGACCAAAGCCACACAAATGTCCCTTAAGAAGATGGGCTACAAAACTCAAACCCAGTATGACCACGAGAAGAAAAAGATAAAGATACTGGCTATGAGGGGGTGAACACCATGACCGAGCAATTTCTTATAGAGATTGAAGAGGATGGCGAAATGTTCGTCAAGACATCTGGCTTCTTCGGGAATGCCTGTAAGGTCGCTGGAGATAAACTGAAAGGTTTACTCTCTAAGTTGGGCGTTCAGGTCGAGACCGAAGATATAAAGCCGACTGACGAATACTACAGAGAGCAATCCCAGAGGGAAATCCAGACAACACAACAGTAAGTAGCCGAAGTCGAAATCCAACACCCGTTGGAAAAAAGGAAGGTGAACACTATGGGAGACGAAATACAGAGCGATAACTTTGAGGGATACCGCAACAGGTTTTTGAAAGCCAGTGCTGACGAAAACACTGAGGAACTTCGGGCAATACTCTCAGAGGCACTTAAAGACGAGACACTTCTTGAGAACGAGAAGTCTCGAATTCAGGTGTCCATCAACAAGAGCCTGAAAGCCATCGAAGGCGAACCGACACTTAAAGGGGATACCGTTGCTGGAAAGAAACTCATTGCCACGAGCCAAGACTTAGAGAATGTCCAGACCATTGGGCATTTGATAGGCTTCTCAGTGAGTGAGCGTGAGGATTATGTCTATGTGCCGAATGAAGCACTGGACAAATACTGGAACGACAACGGACTCCCCCAGAACTTTAAGCCCAATCCCATAAGGGAGAAGGACGCTTTTAAAGTGGCTTGTCGGTCATTTGAAGGCACTGAACCAGTCAATGAGGAAATGGTCAAGACCTTCGGCTCTTCTTATAGAGTGCGATGGGATGTTACCGCACTGTCCCCCAATGAGTATCAGATTACCCGCAAGATAATCGAACTCATAAAGGACGAGAAATCCAAGAGGGACAAACTCGAAGAGAAGGTGCTGAGCCATGAGAACATCTGTAAGTTCATCATGGACGAGACCACAACCGAAGTATCTGGCAAGAGGGAAGGCACAACGAAGAAACAGGTTACTCTCTCTTACAGGGCGATTGCCGAGAAGGACGAATACAAAGACCTCACCGCACAACTTAAAGAGCAACTCGTTGAGCAAATCGAGTGGTATAAGAACCACACCACTGGCAAGAAGATAAGGGACGCTATTAGAGACATGGTTTATAGGTGTCATGGCGTTAACCTCACAATGTCCAGTGGGGGAGCGTGGTTTGTGCCAGTCGAATATGAAAGCACCGTTGCCAGAATGAAGGCATTCGTTAAGTGGGTTGGCGAGAACCACACTTATATAAGTGGTCGAGCCACACTCTTGACGATACCCGTCATTGACGACTACGATGTGAAGGCTCAAATCGAGCAAGATGTCTATGCACTCGTTGAGAACCGCATGGAGAAAATGCTCAGAGACACTCTAAGGCAACTGGAAGGCACTGACGAAGATAAGGTTGAGGAACTTCTGGCACGAAAAATCGCAGAGCATGGCAAGAACATAAAGTTGCTGGACGACTACAAGAAGATACTCTCTAAGAAGATAAATGTCGAACTCGAATTCATCGACTACGAGAGTGCCAAGATAAAGGGCGGTAAGCAACTATCTGGAAGGGCGAAGGCATTACTCAGAAAACTGACCACTACTGACCAGTTCAATGAGAATGCCACGCCTAAGCCAGAGTCCGAGCCAGTGCCTGAGCCAGAGACAGTCCCAGAGACCGAGCCAGAGACAGTAGCGGAATAGGGCTTCGGCAGAGTCCAACACCCGTTGGAATTTGCCGAGTCCCTCTTATATATTCGCAAGAGGTGAGCGTATGCAAGAATTTAACTTCGAGCATGAGCCGATAGACTTCGAGCCAGAGATACCCCCAGAGTTCGACCATCACTCTAAGGATTGCCAGTGTCCAGATTGCGTAACCTTAAGGTCTAATCGCAATGGGGCATACTGGAATGGCTTTGAGTGGGAAGAACTGGTCTAATCGGGGGTGAATGCCATGACAATGACTGACTTAGAGAAGGAACTGGCGAAGAGAATAGGCAAGTTTATGAGGGAACTTAAAGAGGATGGCTTAGCCACGCATTGCTCTACAGTTCTGGTCTGGGGCAACGGTGAGACTGGCGATAATGGGCTAATTCCCTTCTTTGAGGGAGATAGCCAATTCGACAGTCTGACAGTTCACCGTCTGGACAGTCTGGTTGCTCAGGTGAAAGTTAAGGGCTTCTCACCAGAGAGAACCGTATTGACCGATGAAAGCGGTGAAATGAAGGAGTTCCAGACTCACGAAGAGTTCATAGAGTATATGAACAATCAGGGGCTGAGCGTCCTTAAAGAGTCTTTCGACACAATGTCTGAACATGAGGGAACGGAATTCGCAAGAGACGGTCTTGCAAAGGGCATAACACTGACAGTAGCCAAGAGCAACGACTGGCTCAATCTCTCAACAGAGGAAAAACTGGATAAGATTGCCGAGACGATAGCCCACTTACAGAGTTTCGAGTCTGGGAACTGGTTGCCAGACTTCACCGACTTAGAGTTAACGAAAGCCATCCAGTTCGTTGACCACATTGTTAAGTTCGGTTATCCACCGCAAGAGTCTGGCAATGATGTAGCATTCGCCTAATCCAACACTCGTTGAGTTTCAGAGTGATTGCAATGCCAAGCCACTTAGAGATAGTGGTCAGTGATACTGGCATAGAGTTCCCCGAAGAGATAGACCAGACCTTCCAGACGCTCTTAGAATTCTATGAGAATATGGGGGAACTGGGCATAGAACTCGAAGGGGATAGCATGGCTGAGAACTTAGAGCAAAAGGTCTTAGCCATATCTCTATGTGGCTGATTGCCGAGAACCGAGAGACCAACAGTCGTTGAAACCAATCGAAATTGGGATAGCATGACGCTACAGATAAGACTCACTGGTAAGTATATCGGAGTGAAACGAGCCAAGCAATCTATAGAGTTCATTCGTGAAATGGCAGTCTTACAAATGCTCGATGTGAGGGACATTGCCGAGATGGGCTATTTAGAGTATCTGGATAAAGGGCATAGGCAAATGACCTTTCGCCCAGACTCAGACCTGACAGAGTATAATGCCCAGATACTTCACGAAGGGGATAATGCCATCAGAACCAAATCCTTCGGCATTGAAGTGAACTTCCCTAATGATAGTTATCTGACCGTCCAGTTCGCCCACATGATAAACAATAAGTGCGTTTTTGCCTTCGGCAGTGCCGACTTCGACTTAGTATGGTATGCTGAGGATACCCCCTCTAAGAGACAGGCAGTCAACAATCACTTATGGTCTATCCATACCTTAGAGACAATCAAAAGCAACTTCATGCCTGAACTGGAAATCAGGGACGAAAGCAACTATCATAAGACACCCCCAGACGCTGAGACATTGGCATACTGGCGACAGGAAAAACTTGAAGGTCATGGCGTTGACCGAGAAGCCGACTTCGAGAACCTTCAAAACCACAATCTTGAACATCTGTTGAGCCAGATAGACTTCGACATAGCCAGTCTGACCGCAAGAAGAATGCACCGTTCCGATGTGCTGACTTCAAAGCGTATTGCAAAAATGCGAATGTGGTTGAACCATACCCCAGAGGTCGAAGAGTATTCATATATCACGCAGACCAAGAAAGACATTAGAAGGGTGCTGAGCCTTTTCGGGATACGCCCCGAAGAACAGGCGGTGCGATGAGGTGGCACACCTCGAAAGCGGAAAAATCCAACGCTTGTTGATTTGATGGCTTGGGATGAGCCAGTGTCGATTTCGGCATGGCAAAATCAACCCCCCATGTATCCACTCCTACGGGATGATGACCAGTCGTAGACTGGCATCACCCGTATGATTGGATACTATGAACGCATTAGCGTAAGCCAATCGGTAGAAATCAACGGGTGTTGAACGGAAGGCGATAGCATGGTTAAAAAAGTCTTTATAAAAGGTGCGTGGTTGCACACACTGGATACCGAGTTATCCGAAGAGGAATTTATAGCGAAGTCTGGGGGCATGGACGCATTAGAGCCATACAGAGCCTACCCCTTCGTTAGTCTGGTGCTTGACAACCCCGAAGAGCCTATACTGGTCGGGCATACCAACGGTAGAACCATCAGTCTAACAATGTCTGGGCGTGGGCACGAGCATTATCAGACAATGGAATGGAAGTGAGAGCATTCTGCCAGACCGCAGAACTGAAGGGCTTGAGGCTTTCCCTGAAGTCCCGAAGGCAAACCACACCAAAAAGCAACAGTCGTTGAAACTCAAAACAGCAGTGCCAGAATATAGATTGCACCCACGCAAAATACAAAATAATACGCTAATCATTAGACCGTTACCTTTGAGGGTATCTCTCCCGAAGGGAGCGATACCCGAAACACAGGTAACGCTCTAATGCCAGAAATTGACATCCGAGAAAAGTAAAATCTAACGAATGTTGAACGGAGTTGAGCAAATGGAAAAGAACTGGATACTAATAGGAAAAGGCATAATAAACTGGGGCAGGGATGAGCGTATAGGAGACCGCTATGGGACAGTTGGATTATTTGACGGTAGCCAAGATAATCTATTGCCCATTAAAGATGTTCGTGGGCATGGTAAACTGATTGCCCACATACGCAAGACCAGACAATCCTACCACATAGGCGATGTATTCAGGGGATTATCCCCAAAGACACCCAAAGAAAACGAATTCATCGAACTGGGCGAAGGGACGGTTTTCTTCGAGCATAAGAATGGCATTCAGGGACGCTATATCGGGCTAAAACCAGACGAACCCAGAGACAGCGACTGGTTGAACCCCCAAGCCCTCTATCGTTGCCATAGCCAGACCGTTGACCTATACTTTGCTCCCACGCAAACATGGATATGTGAAGAATGCGGAACTGAGTATGCGAGTAGCACAGGCGATAAACCCACCCCACCCAAATGGAAGGATGGGCACGAGTGCAAACTAACCCCCAAGCCGAGTGCAGAAGAGCAGGTGGCTTCTGAGCAAGTCCCCTCGTCCTCTCACGCACAGGCGACCAGTTCCCACACTTGAAACCGAAGCAGGACGACCTCCAACACGGTCTGCAAAGGATGAAAGTCGGAAAAAACCAACGAGTGTTGAAGGAGGAATAGAAATGCCAGATTGGGAAGATATAATAGATAACCTCGTGGGCGATAGGTATGATGTCAAAGAGATACTAACAGCCCTGCACGAGAACGAGAACCATACAGGGATATGGGAAGAAATAGGCGAAGAACTACTATTGCCAGACATGGACTGGACGCAACTGGAAGGCATACTACAGCATATCGAGAGCGAATACAAGAGCGAATTCATGGAATACTTAGAAGAGAACCTTCGGGACGACCTCTTGGAACAGATTAGAAACCAAGAAACCGAAGCCCTACTGGACGCTCTACGCACAATCCGAGATACGCACCCAGACGAATGGGACAAGATAGTAACGCCAGAATTGATGAACGCATGGGACAGAGCCAAACGCCAGACCACCGAGCCGACCACCTCACGACCACCTCAAAACGATGACGATGATGACGAGGAGGCGGGTTGTGAGGCTAAAACAGAGGAAAAATCAACGGTTGTTGAAAATGAGAAATCCGAGAGCCAGATTTAAATAATCGGTTGCTGATATGTCGGTCTACAGAGGATACAGGAGAGTGTTCCTCTACCGAAGGTAGCGGAACTATCTCCGTGTATCCGTTGTAGGCGAGGAACGAGATGTCCAGTCGGAAAAAACCAACAGGCGTTGATTGAAATGGCAGTCATTCGGAAGGATGATAGGGGATTATACGCAAATGTGGGCGGTTATATCGTAAGACCTCTACTTGATACCCAATATAAAGAGGGCGACCATGTGGATGGACACCATTACGGTGGAACTACTACGGTGGGCATGGGCAAGAATAAGGACACCCCCAAGCGTGAGTATGAAGAGTATTGGAGAACCGATTGGAAGGGGCAATACGACCTGATAGAGCAAAGGTTAGGCAAAGATGAAGCCGACAGGTTTCTTGAAAATGAGAGGACTCTAATGCGGTTAAAGATGAAGTTCCAGAGGGAAAAAAGGAACAGGGGTTAGATTATGAACATCGAAAAATGCGATTATTGTTACTCAAAGCCCATGAGCGAATACGAGCATAATCTGGAATATGCCATGAAGGAATGCGAGAAATACGATAAGCCAGAGGTAGTAATCACCAATCATACGAACTCTCGAACCTATTCAGTGAGTCTTGGCGAATTCAGGCGAGAATTCATCAGGGAAAAGGACGCTGAGTTGTTTGCCGAGATATTGGAAAGGGAAATGGAAAACCAGAACCACCCAGAACCCGAACCAGAACCCAAACGCACAAGGCTTGATGTGGCGAAGAGGAAGATAGAACAGAGCAAAAAATAACGGGTGTTAAAATGACAGAGACCGAGAATAAGATAGAACCAGATTGCTATCCATTGCGTGAGCATATTGGTCATAAAATAAGGCTCGTAAAATACGCACTGGACGGTATGGTATTGAATTGCTATGATAAGCAATGCCCAGATAACGAAGGGGAAGGCACAGACCTTATGGAATGCTATCCCCCAGAGACCTACGGAGAGGATGAGCCAAAGAATGTCGCTGAGCATGATAGGGCTTGGTATCCGAAACTCAGGAAGCACTATCGCCACCCCCTCGAAATCCGAGAGGATGGAGAAGAGGTGCAGTTGTTCTGCAAAAGGTGTTCTGAGGTCATATTCGCACAAAAGTAACGGGTGTTGATTAAATGAAGATACTGGTAGCGACAAAAGAGACTCAGGGCTATATGCAGAATGACTTCAATGATGTGCCCGATTACGAGCCAGTGAGATTTGCGGATAATATCAATCGATACATGATTGGAATACACTGTATCAAGGGCACGACCACTATTAAAGTAATCAATGTCAATATATCTTTCAATGAGTTTTACCAGATGATATTAAATTCAAGAATAAAAGAAGAGCAAATGCGAAGCGTCATATTGAATAATAATGACATACCACCGCTTACGGATGAGATAAAGAAATCATTATTATTCGACACCCACGAGATATGCAGGATTGCAAACCAGTATCCAGTGGGCACAATATTAGAATATCACTCAAACCCCACCAGACACTTCAAGATTAGGCAGAAGGAGAATGAGCCAGACATGGAAACGGCAAAGATACCGCCACGAGCCGTTGGGGATAGCCAGAAGGAAGAAAAAGAGGCAGAAAGTTGACTGCGAGGAGGCGGGAAACACATCAAACTCAACGAAATGTAACAGGCGTTGGAAGGCTCTCGTCAGAATAGCCAGACGGGTAAAAAGGGGAAAATCTTCATGCGAACATCACCCCACAACACGACTGCGATGAGGACATCCTCAATCGGAGTTGAGAGGTCGAACAAAGCCCTATCCAACGCCTGTTGGATTTCCATCACCAGAGAAATATTTAAATAGGGAGAAAAAGGGAAATGCTTAAATACCGAACCCCTGTTAGTGTTATTGAGGAATTCGCATGGTGAGGGTAGCCAATCGAGTTTCGATGATTAGTCTGGACATGGGGCACGAACCGAAAAACCGTTTGAAAATGTGTGGCTCACTGGCTATCGTCAGACGATATGGTATTGTCCGCAATGAGACGAGAAGCGGAAAGACCAGTTGCCAGTCTGCCATTGGTGGCATGGCTCACATTGGAGAGACAGTGTTTGAACCCCAGATAAGACGCACCCTTCGGAATGGTGTTCCAGTGCGTTTGGACGCTCCCGAAGGTTTCTGGGGTAGGCGTGATACCTCATGCCCAGAACCAAATTACCCAACAACCTAAAAGGAAGGTGAAAAAAATGGAAGAAAAAATACCAGATGGATATAGTGTCTACGATAGAGAACGACATGGAAGCGACATGGTTGCCCTAAAGGAGTCAGGTCGCTTAGATGAACTATGCACCTGTTGTCATTTGAGGTCTCAGCATGGGGATACCTGTGGTGGACTGGCAGAGGGGCATGGCAGTTGTAATGAATGCGACTGCCAGAAATACACATGGAAGGAGTTCTTGGTCAAGGACGAATGAGCGACTCTGGAGGCGGGTGCATCACCGCTTTCCAGCGAAAAACGAGGTAAACTCGGACAATTCTAACGAGTGTTAAAGGAGGTGAATTCTATTCCAAAAGAACTGAAAATAAAAAACAAGGCTGAAGCAATAATCATCATGGAAGCACTGGAAATAAAGGCAAGACAATCAAAACCCAAAGATTTAACAGATAAATTTGCAGACCTATTACAGAGAGTCAGAGACCTTTACAATCCTAATGGAACGACTGTTGAAATGATATTTTATTCGAGTTTCGACAAAAAAATCCAAGCGATAAGAGACAAGAAAGACGATTGGATATAATACCATAATTACGGAAGCCAATCAACAGGTGTTGGTCGAATGGGAATTGACCATATAAGAGACTACAAAGACAATCTATCCAGAGACTTCAATATATCTCCCCCAAATGTCTACGCCAATAACGGTCAAGGGTGCGGGACAGTTTGGTATCCCACAGTGCCCGAAGCCCGTAAGGTCTTACAGAAATTCAGGGAACTGATGAAGAACGAAGAAGCAACCCCCGAAGGCTCAGACTCAGGGCTTTGTATCCTCTGCAAGTGCCATTACTCTTTCCACTCGGATGAGCATGGCGTTGCACTCCAAGACCACCTTTGCACGAAATGGAAGGAACTCATGGCGAAGGGAGACTTCGAGGGAGCAAGAAAACTGGCACAGAAATTATTGGACAAGCACGAACACACCCTCCTGCAACTGCGGAAGGCTGAGAAAGACAGGAAAAACTAACGGGTGTTGGCATGACCAAAATTGAATACTCCAAAACCCATCAAGGTAAGACACACATACTTCACGCAACAGTAGAGAACAGACA